>Ga0335075_10000042_pt1 | contig 271475 bp, 238 predicted proteins | sample Lox_Sample_24_FD_206723 | JGI IMG/M metagenome (GOLD analysis project Ga0335075, IMG submission 206723) | Soil microbial communities from Loxahatchee National Wildlife Refuge, Florida, United States - Lox_Sample_2.4 | ecosystem: Environmental > Terrestrial > Soil > Wetlands | place: USA...
AAGCACCTTCTTCTTTTGGCTGTCGTAATCGCATCGAAGAGTAATGTGCTGATAGGCTCCGAATCCATTCTGGAGCGCGACCTTATCCGAAAATTCCACAATCACTCCTGGCGTCTCAACGGTTGCCGCATGGTGATCGAATTTCGTCTCAAGAAACCCCATATCATCCCATTTGAAGTCGTACTTGGCCGCTGAACGCAGATAATCATCCGCACCTTGCGAACAACTTAAGGCAGCAGCGATTCCATACTTCTCGTCCAGCTTCTTAGCATCGTTCAGCACCTGAGGACTGTCCGGTGCATCCTCTTCTTTCCGCTTCATGGCCTCTACCTGCGCCGCAGAAACAACCGACCTTACATACCCTTTAGTGATGATGTCGTCATCTCCACCAGGCTCGAAAAGCTGTTGGACGAAACCGTGGAAAGTGACCTGATCGCCTTCGTGCAATTCCGCTTGGAGTGGGAGGCTGGTCGTCACGGTAGCATAGCCGTTCAAGGAGTCAACTTGGAAATCGTGGTCACCGGCATGGGCGTCACTCCGAACGGTACCTGTCCATACAATGAATTTGCCTGTGCAATTTGCGAGCGGAGAACAAAGAGTATGGAGGTTGTCTTTGGTTATTTCCGTCCTCCGCTGCATTAGCGAAGCCTGCTCCTGTTCTATTTGTTGTAATGCTCGTTCTTGCGCGACCCTATTCATATAGGAGCCAACCAAACCGAGTGTGAAGAGAGCAATGATTGCAGTGATTGCGAGAAGTCGATAATTGCGCTTTGGCGTCGATGCGTTTGCTTCTGGATTTACGGAAGAGAACAGCGTGCCAGGTGGAAGCGGTGGAGGGGGAGGAGGAGGAGTTCTTGGCGCTGAGACTTGGGCGTTGCCGCCGCCTGAATTAGCCTTAGTTCCGCTGGATTGGACGGTCGAGTTCAGGTCGCCCAAGCCAGTTCCGAACACAGGACTATTCCCGCTTACACTGGCACCACAATGCCCACAAAAAGCCGCCCCTTGATCCAATTCCTTTCCGCAAGAGCTGCAAAAGCGCACGGGATATATCTGCGCCATCTTTGGTCCTCACATGCAAGTAAAAAGTAGGGCGAAACTGCCCCGTGATTTTCCATTCGCTGAATATCGTTTGGGGGTAACCTACAGATTCTAGCATCGGCAAGTGGGAATGCTGTCTGCGGTGATCTATCAGAGCGATGCTTCGCATCGGGATGTGGAGTGACACGTCACCCCCAAATGGGATGCTGTCGGTAAACCGGCCCTTTGGTCCGGTTCGCCCGCGTCAACGCACTTTGAATCAGCATTTTGACAATTCGCACATCCGGCATCATGGCAATGCGTTTACGCGCGTAAACGCGCAGAGCGCCTTACAGCGCCCAATGTGTAAACGCACTGATAAACAAAGGCTTCCAGTATCCCGGCGCTTGACGGCCAAATCTCAGGGGTGCAAGCTATTTTCGAGGCGGGTTTCCCTATGAGCACTCCCCGCATCCCGGCTCCGTTGCAGTCTCCGGCCTCATCGCAGGGCGAAGCGCGTCCGGTTCTCCGTGCCAAAACCATCGCAACCAGAGTAACGCCGGAAGAGCTGGCAGAGGTAGAAACCGCCGCCGAAAGCGCGGGAAAAACTGTGGCCGAATGGCTGCGCGAGCTGGCCCTGAAAGCCGCGCGGCAACGTCCGGCAGACCCTGCCGAGTTGCTGCTGGCCGAAGTTTCGGCACTGCGATACATGCTCCTGAATCTCTTCCATGCGACCGCCCAGGCGCACGCGGAAGGCAAGCATCTGCTACCCGATTCCGTGGTCAAAATCCGTAACCAGGCGAATGTGCGGAAGCTGGCCGACGCCCGCAAATTGCTCGCGGAGTTTCTGTCCCAGGAGGGACCGGACGGGGGCAAACAGTGAGCCGTCCGATGCGTTTTCCGAGCCGGACAGGACGGTTGTTCTGGTTCCTTTTCTGGCTTGCCGTGGGGCCGCTTGTCCTCATCTTCCCAGCTTCGGCTTGGCTCTACTGGACACTCACGCCGTTGCAAAAGGTTTACCTCACGACCTATACCGCCAGCTCCGTAGGGGCAGAGATGCCGCACAGTGAGATGACGATTCGTTGGGTGATGAAGACCGCACCCAGGCGGAAGGCGATTCCTGCCTCAGCCGAGGAGTAGTGACCGGGCCGGACGCGAAACTGCCCGTCAGCCTCTCGCCCCAAGCTATTGCCGAGGGCTGGCGCGGAGTGGCTTACAGCGCCCCGGAGAAAGTGCCCGCAGACGCACTTGCCAAGGGATTGCAGGAGTATATCTACGATGGCGTGAGCGTGTGGTGGCTATTTGGCAGACCGATGCTCAACAGCCTTGCCGTCCTGATGCTGCTCTATGTGCTCTGGCTCCAGAGGAAGCAGGTTTTTAGCCGACGGCGACAGCAGGAGGAACGCCACGGACGCAGGACCAAAGGCCCGGAGCTGGCATCGGCCTTGCGGTGGCGCGGCTCAAAGACAGACGGCGTCCGGTTCCGTCTGCGCTTCGAGAATTGCCTTTTGCAGTGGTTGCCGTTTGGCCCAAGCTACCGTATCCCCAAGCGCCTTGAAGCCAGCCACATTCTGATGATGGGCGACACCGGCAGCGGCAAGTCGAACGCCATCCGGCAGCTTCTCCGCCAGGTGCGGGAGCGTGGAGAGAGCGCCATCGTGTACGACCCGGCGATGGACTTTGTGAGCGAGTTTTATTCGCCCGCGAGTGGGGATTTGATTCTGAATCCGCTGGACCAGCGTTGCCCGTATTGGAGTCTTGGCAGCGAGATCGACCGCGACGAAACAGCGGCGACGATTGCCGCCGCGTTCCTTCCTGAGAAGGAGTATGAAAAGGAGTTTTTTACCGATGGGCCGCGCCGGATACTGGCCCATCTGCTCAAGCGGCAACCGCAGCCGAGGGACATTCTGAGCATGATGGCCGAGCCGTCACGGATTGAGTACGCGGTGAAAGGAACACCGCTGGCCGCGCTACTCGATGCAGGAGCACCGGCACAGCGGGCGGGTGTATTGGCGAGCTTAAACATGGTGGCTGACAGCTTGGAACTGTTGCCGGAGTGGGAGCATACGCGACCAACCTTTGCGACGGCGGAGTGGTACACGGAGCGTAAACGATGGGTGTTTCTGACTTCCACTCCGGCCTACCGCGCAAAGATTCTGCCGCTGCATTCTGTGTGGATCGATTTATTCATCCTCCGCATGATGGGCTACTGCGAAGACCACACGGCGAAGCCGGTATGGTTTGTGCTGGACGAGCTGGCGAGTCTCAACAAACTGCCGCAGCTCCACACCGCCGTCACGGAAAATCGCAAGTATGGCAATCCCGTTGTGGTGGGTTTTCAGGGACGCAGCCAGCTTGAAAAACGCTACGGCCAGGATGCCGAGGCCATGCTTTCGCAGCCCGCAACCAAGCTGTTTTTCAAGACCACAGAACCACGCGCCGCCAAGTGGATTTCCGATGCCATCGGCGAAATTGAAGTGGAGCGATTGAAGGAATCGCACAGCATGAGGCTGTTCGGCAGCAGGAAATCGTATGCGATGGAGATTGCGACCAAGCCGCTTGTCATGGCGTCGGAAATCTCCGGCCTCGAACCGCTGCACGGCTTCATCAAGCAGCAAAACAAAGTTGTTCCGGTCCACTTCCAGTTCACGGGGAAGCTCGGCAGACAACCGGAATTTATCGAGCGCAAGTTGCCGGAGATTGCGCCCAGGCCGTCACCGCCAACGCCTGTAATTCGCACTGAGCAACCCAAACCATCGGCGGCAGCGCAGGCCACACTTCCACTTTTCGATGTACCGGCCGACAAGCCCAAAGAAGCGTTTGTGTGGGATGAATCCAAGGAAATTGAGTGACCGGAAGCCCGCTTCGTGGAGTTTATGGCAACTTGGAATGAGTTGTTCCTGCTTTCTTATGAACAAATCTCACAGCATCTCGGATTACAAAGTACAGGTTCCGCAGGTCCATATCCTCGCCAGCTTCATCGAACCCAAGAGCAAGCCGGATTGGCAGTCCAGGCCGGGTTGCGGGTATTTTTTCGTCAGAACTCTGCACATGCTTGAAATGATGTGCAAGTATGTCCACCAATTTGAACTCCAGGGACTCTCTACACCAGTCTTGGCGGAGCTTTGCAGGGCGGACTCCACTTTCTTCGGCGGCACGATCGACAGCGTGGAAGATCGCCACGGAAGCTAAGTAAGCGTGGCGAAATGAACCACTGTTGCTCAGAAAATCGTCGAACGTCGGGTCAACTATGACCTCAAGATACCGGGCAAGCGTCTTCATATCAGATAAGGTAGCCGATTCGGCTTTGTTGAGTTGCGGACTAGAATCTTCCTATGCTGACGATCTCCAAACCGCTGTCAGCTTCACAGGTACGGACGTACCATGAGCGGGAATTTGCTTCGGAGCGGCAGAACTATTGGAGCCGCGACCAGCAAGGACATAGCGAGTGGCAAGGCAAGCTGGCCGAGCAGTGGGGTTTATCGGGTTCAGTTGGCAATGAGCACTTTGCGCGCCTGACCGAAGGCCAGCATCCGCACACGGAATCGCAGGTTGTTCGGCATCAGGTTTCCAAAACTTACGAAGGCAAATTCGGAAAGGAAGTAACAAGCGTAGAACATCGCGCCGGTTGGGATGCTACGTTCTCCGCGCCAAAGTCTATTTCTCTCACGGCCCTTGTGGGCGGCGATGAGCGCGTAAGAGAGGCGCATCGGGAAAGTGTGCGTGTCGCTCTGTCCGAGTTGGAGAAATACACGCAAGCCCGCATCGGCAACGTCCACGCGCCGGAGACAACCGGCAAATTCGTTGCGGCTACCTTTGAGCATGACACTGCCCGCCCTGTGGACGGTTACGCTGCTCCGCAGCTTCATACCCATGCTGTCATCTTCAACGTCACCGAACGCGACAACGGACAGACGCGGGCCTTGCAGCCGCAGGAGCTATTCGCATCGCAACGCTATGCCACCAGCATTTACCGTTCTGAATTGTCGATGCGGTTGCAGGGTTTGGGTTACGAGCTGGAGCGCGGCAAGCATGGACAGCCGGAGATCAAGGGATATACGAAAGAGTATCTGGAAGCCAGCAGCCCGCGCCGGGAGCAGATTAAAGACCATTTGCGAGAGATGGGGATTGACGGGGCCGGAGCCGCGCAGGTCGCGGCACATCGAACGCGAGACAGTAAAGAGCTGTTATCGCCGGAACAGGTATTAGCGCGGCACCGCGAGCTGGCCGCGCAGTATGGACACCAGGCCGACCGGGTTGTGGCCGAGGCGCGGGAACGCGGCCAGCATCATGTTCACGAACCCGCGCTGAATCGGAACACCGTGGCCGCGCAGCAAGCCGTCACTTATGCCCGCGACCATCTCTTCGAGCGTTCCGCCGTACTGGACCGGCGCGAGCTTCTGGAAGCGGCGCTCAATCGCGGCATGGGTGAGACGACGTATGCTCACATCCGGCAAGAGTTCGCGCAGCGGGCCGCGCGGGGCGAGTTCCGCACGGTCGGAGCGGGACAGCAGTACACCACCGCCGCAATGCTTCGCATGGAACGCGACATCGTTACGCGGATGCAGCAAGGCAATCAGCGTGGGATGAGTGACCCGATGCTGGTTTCCCCGCAGATTCGGATTGCGACAGAAGACCGCCACCCGGAGCTGAATACTTCGCAGTGTCAGGCCGTTGACCAAGTGTTTCTCTCCCGCGAAAAGATGGTAGGGCTGGATGGTGTCGCCGGGGCTGGCAAGACAACGACACTGGCCGTCATCCGTGAAGGCGCAGAGGCGCAGGGATACAAGGTCGAAGGCTTCGCGCCCACATCCCGCGCCGCGCAAAAGCTGGCGGATGCCGGTATGGAAACATCCACGCTGCAAAAACATCTTGCGCGTGGAGAAAAGCCGGATACCGGCGAGCGCCGCCTATATGTGCTCGATGAATCCTCGCTTGCGTCCACCAGACAGATGCACGAGTTTGTGAATCGCCTTCATCCGAACGATCGTGTATTGCTGGTAGGCGACCGCCGTCAGCATGAGGCAGTCGAGGCCGGGCGTCCCTTCGCGCAGCTTCAGGATGCGGGCATGAAAACAGTGAAGCTCGAAGAGATCGTCCGCCAGAAAAACCCGGAGCTGAAACAGGTGGTTGAGCAGCTTGCGCGGGGCGAGGTGCGCGAGGCCGTGCAGGGTTTGGAGCGACAGGGCCGCGTCCATGAGATGCCGGAGCGTGAGAATCGCATCGCCGCGATTGCGAAGGAATATGCAAAATCGCCGGAGGGTACGCTGGTTGTCTCTCCCGACAATCGCTCCCGCGTGGAGATCAATCTGGCGATTCGTAGCGAGATGCAGGAACGCGGTTTCGTCAGTAAAGAAGAACATCCCATTGCGGCGCTTGTGCCACGCCAAGACCTTACCGGGCCAGAGCGGACATGGGCCGCGCGGTACGAGTTCAACGACGTAGTACGCTATGCCCGCGCGTCGAAAGAAACCGGCATGGAGCGTGGCGAATACGCGCGGGTCAAGAGCGTTGACGCCGACAAGAACCTGTTAACCGTGGTGCGGGCCGATGGCTCGGAACTAACCTATGATCCTCGACGGCAGCAGGGCGTTTCTGTTTACCGCGAGGAACCGCGCAGCTTCGCCGTGGGCGACCGCATCCAGTTCACTGCACCGGCCAATGATTTGAAGGTTGCCAACCGCGAATTAGGAACGGTCGAAGCCATCGGGCAGGACGGGCAGATGCGCTTGAAGCTGGACGGTGGCCGCGATGTGCAGCTAGACCCGCGCGAGCATCCGCATCTCGATCACGGCTATGCAGTGACGAGTCATTCCAGCCAGGGGCAGACCGCCGAGCGCGTATTGATTCACGTCGATACCGAGCTGGCCGCGAAAGACCTGCTCAACAGCCGCATGGCATACGTTGCGGTCTCGCGTGGCGCGGAGGACGCGCAGCTCTATACCAACGACCGCGCGAAGCTGCCGGAAGCGTTAGGGCATGACGTTTCCCACGAGAGCGCACACACACCAGCGATAAAGCCGGAACAAGCCATTACGCCGAAGCAGCAGGAGATCGCGCCGGTCATCGAACACGGTTTAGGCATGGGCCATAGTCTCTAAAAAGCGCATGTTCGCTACACTGTTTCAAGAAGGGCATAGCAGCGAAATGACGAAAAATGCACAATTCGCCTGCACAGTTCCTACACAGCCAAAAACAGCCATATTATCCACAATAAAACCAATGTGATACGAAATCTGTATCACCCGTTCAGGATGATCGAACCGGGCATGAAAGGTTTCGGGAGAATTCCAATCCGGGACATCTTCCAACGCCTCCAAGAGCAGCTTCTTCAGGTCTGCTTCGCTCAGATGTTCTGGTTTATATGCGCTTTTTGACATTTTATCAAGTCTCGCCTGCATCAGACGAGGAATATTCTTGTCCTCAAACGGTAAAGGTTTGAAAGAAGCACAAGCATCCTGCCGTTCGGGTGAATGGTAGCAAGGGTTCTTGGATTAGCTGCTGGAATCTCTTTAGCTGGCATTACCTTTGGGGTGAGAGTGGACAGGTGCGATGGTGCTTGCTCAGCTGCCGGGACTTCTACCCGGCCTCGCTGGCGCGAGGCGAGTGGTTGGTGAGGGGAGATTCGATCTCTCCCTGATCTCAAGAGAGAGACCGGGGGGCACCTGGCAGGCTCTTTGCTGCGTGAAGGGTGGGCACCCGGCGTTCATTCGTCGCGCAAATATAATTCAACGGTCTTTGTCGTCCAGGTTGAGACGCCGCTACCGAAGAAGTCCTGATCCTCAGTCCAGACAGGGCACTTCAAAAGCAGCGATGTTGCCAAAATGGGCCAGTCATCCACGTCCCTGGAAAGCATCCGCTCGCGGGCCGACGATTCGTATTCCTCGTAGAGGCTTCTATCGACACTTTCAACTATGCGCGACAACTGGTCGAGGACCGCGATTCCCTGTACTGAATCGATGCCGCGTTTTGCAGCAACAGCTGGAATGTAGTTACGGGCGTCGGCAAAGCAAATATCCGGAGCAAAGAACAAGACCGAGTCTTCGTAGGCCACAAGAAGACTGCGGACCCGAAGACCAAATACGGCGCGAAGGAGAATATTTGCATCGAGGACCAAGCGTTTCTGTTCCGTCATCGTTTCCGCTTCACCCGCCACTTTTTAAAGTCTGCCAGGGTTTCGTCTTCCGATATTCCTTCGGCGTCAAGGATCTCTTGCCAGCGTGCCGAGGCTTCCTTCAGGGCTTCTCGTTCGGCATCGCTGCGCCGGCGGCGCGCAGGAATGAAGTAGCCCACCGTGTCGCCGTGGCGCGTGATGGCCACCGGGGTCTCCGATTCGAGAAGGTAAGTGGCAAGTTTGTCGCGGAACTCTCTCATGCCGACCTTCTGGGTCTCCATATTGACTCCTTGTGTACAGATGCGTACACAAGTGTACCACTACTTGTAGAGGTGTGCCAGGAGGCGCACAAACGAGGCGAGTGGTTGGTTGGGGGAGATTCGATCTATCCCTGGGCTCAAAGGTGAAACCAGGGACACCCCGGCAGCCAGCCATCAGTGCATGAATCGCCCCCATGCAACGACAAGGTGTGTCATGGATGCTTTCCAGGACGGGTCGAAATACATTGCGGTCGCCCAGACTTCGCCTGCCAGCACGGCCCCAGCGCCGACGGCGAACTGCCACACCACCCGGCGGTAGCGCCACAGGTCCCACGCCAGCATGAGGACGGCCAGCAGCACGTTCCCGTAGAACATGAACCAGAACCACGGCCACGCCGCCTTCGGCTCTGCCATCAGATTGCCGGTAATCCGCGCGAACCCCGGATCGGCAAAGGCCACCATGGCGGCCAGAATGAGCCGTTTGTGCACGGCGGGGCTGCGCCGCATGGCAATGGCCCAGGCGATCATCACCGCAAACCCGCACACGTTGACCGTATTCACCGCCAGGAATTGCGGAGGAAAGATGTTCGTGCCCAGCGTACGCGCCGCCACCGTGAGCGCCGTCGGCAGCCCGAGCAGCACCACGAGCACCGCGTAACCCGCCGCGAACTTCCCCAGCCGCCGGTGCAGCGCCACGTTGTTCTTGATGACCAGCAGCACCTGCACCGTGAGCAGCAGCAGCCAGCCCACATACACGGCCGCGTGGACATACACAATCCACGGAATCGACTGGCTCAAAAACGGCTTCATGTCGAGGCCGAATCCGGCGAGGATTCCCACCCAGAACACGGCGAGCCACACTGCATGAATCGTGCGGTCCTCGCGCGGATTCCACACCACCGCGCGTTTCGTTTGCGTCATTACTGGCACATTGTTCTCCATCCGGCCCGGAATCGGCCGCAGCTGGGTCTTCCCATTTGGGTCATTCGAGCGCGTCGTCGCGCGGAATCGACAAGACACGTTCTGCCGCGCACACAAAACTCCAGACGGACGCCTTGTGCGCGGAGTTCATTGCGATTGGCTATGGGGGAATGGACAGAGGGCGTAAGAGGCCTGAAGGACTCTAGCCGTTCACTTTATTCAGTCGCGGGAAAGAAGGCAATCGAATTCTCTATCCCTGGTATCAAAGGCGAGACCAGGGGCACCCGGCTGCGCCAAAGTTGTTCAGAATGGCCTATTATGTTGGGCACTATGAAGCGTCTGTTTGTACTCGCGTCCTGTTTTCTGCTGACCAGCTCTCTTTTGGCCGCGGTGCGGTCGAAGGATGTCTCGTTCAAGAGCGGCGATGAGACCGTGCATGGAGTGCTGTATCTGCCGGAGGGTGCGGGGCCGCATCCGGCGATTGTGGTGATCCATGAATGGTGGGGGCTGGTGCCGTGGGTGAAGGAACAGGCGGCGGACCTGGCCGCGCAGGGATATGTGACGCTGGCGGTGGACCTGTACCGGGGAAAGTCGACGACCGATCCCGAAGTGGCGCATGAGCTGATGCGCGGGCTGCCGCAGGACCGGGGCGTGCGCGATCTGGTGTCGGCGGCGAACTATTTGAAGGGCCTGAAGGCGGTGGACGCGAACCGGATGGGCGCGGTGGGGTGGTGCATGGGCGGCGGATTTGCGGCTGAGTTTGCCGTGGCCGATCCTGACCTGAAGGCGGTGGCGATCAATTACGGGCCGCTGCCGACGGACCCGTCGGCGCTGGGGAGGATCCACGCAGCCATTCTGGGAAACTTTGGCGCACTGGACCAGGGGATCACTCCGGATGACGTGCATGATTTTGCCGGGGCACTGCGGCGGATGGGCAAGCAGGTGAATGTGAAGATCTATCCGGACGCGGGACATGCGTTTGAAAATCCGAACAACAAGAACGGCTACCGGGCGGCGGACACGCGCGATGCGATGGAGCGGATGCGGGTGTTCTTCCACCAGAACTTGCAGGGATGAGCCGGGGTGGGCAGTGATACTTTGCGAAATCTGCCGGGAAGGCCCGGATGGGAATCCGGGAGCCAGGATTTGCCCCTAAATCAGTGCCAAAAATGGGTTTGTCAAAATAGTACTTGCATCCGATAGTTACCGCATGGTAACTATGCAGCCAGCACTTTCCTCCCTCAACCGGCTGAAACAACTCAAAAACAGGCGGCTGAAGTGCTGTAGAAAGGCAGCTCGATGAAAATTGGAATGATGATCCGGAGCTACCGCCTGCAAAAGGGAATGTCTCAGGGAGATATTGAAAAGCGCACCGGACTTTTACGCTGCTATCTGTCAAGAGTGGAGAACGGGCATACGGTTCCCTCGCTCGATACGCTCAGCAAAATTGCCCACGCGCTCGATGTCCCCCTCGCTCAATTCTTCTCGGAAGATTCCCTGCGGCACGAACTCGATACGCAACGGCTCAATGATGATGAACTCCGCTTCCTGACGCAGATACGCCGTTATTCAACCAACCTGAATGAGAGCGACCGTAAGCTTCTTCTGGCGATGGTGAAGAAATTCGCCGCCACCGCTACGCGATAAACGCAGTTCGATCTTCAACTTTAAGAAACAGGCAGGAGGGGCCGCCGAATGTGCGGCCCTTTACCTTTTTAGGCTGGAACCGGCAGCCACCCAGAAGGAGTGGACCCAGTAGGTCATGAGCAGCAATCCAAAGGTCATGCCGCTGACGGACCACAGGCGGCGGCGTTCGAAGCGCGGCCGGGGTACGCCGATGCGGGGAATCATAAGAGCGCCGAGGAGCAGGCCGCTGAGGAAGCCTCCGAGGTGGGCCATGTTGTCGATCTTGATGGGGCTGGGACCGATGGCGGTGTAGAGTCCGATGCCGAGATTGAGCAAGGCGAAGTAGATGACGCTCTTGCGCAGCCGTTTGAGCTCAGCGCGCGGAAGCGGGAGCAGCGGAGAGTTGAGCAGAAGGATGAGCACGCCGGCGAGCCCGAAGACCGCGCCCGAAGCGCCGACGCCGACGACGGACTGCGGGCCTCCGGGAACGCCGGGATGGACGGCGACGCTGAGCAGGTTGCCGGCAAAGCCGGTAAGCAGGTAGGCCGCAATTACGCCGAAGGGGCCCATGAGGGGTTCGGCGAGCAGGCCGAGGTTCCACAGGCACCACATATTGGTAGCGATGTGGATGATGCCCGCATGCACGAACATGGCGGAGACAAGACGCCACCACTGGCCGTAATGCAGGACGAGGGTCCCGTTGTTTGCGCCCCACACGAGCAGCTGGCCGATGTTCGGGTCCCAGAACGAGACGCCGGTGAGCACCATGCCGAGATAGACGGCGCAGTTGATGCCGACCAGAATGTAGGTCGCAGGCGCAAAGGCCCAGCCCGGAGGACGGCGCTGACGCGGCTGCGGCGGGCGGTATTGCTGCTCAGGCGGCGGATACCAGCCGCGTGCCGGCTGGCCGGGCGGCAGAATCTCCGGCCCGGCAGAGCCTGCGTGCATGGGCGGGTTGGATAAATCCTGCTGCCGGAAATCAGCCATAGTTCTTCTTATGCTAAATGCTTTTGTGACTTAGACGGGGTTTGGATGTGGTGGACAGTCACCGTCTATAATTTTTTGTGGCTTGCTTGCGTGGATGATTGCATTCGAAGCCGCCTTTAAGCTCGACACCTTCTTTCACTCACATAACCCCCAACTTTCTAACTGGAGCATTCTTTGAGCGGCTATAAAAAGGTGCGTCGCGCACTGCTGAGCGTTACAGACAAGACCGGGCTGGTTGATTTTGCGAAGCAACTTGCAGGCCACGGCGTTGAGCTGGTTTCCACCGGGGGCACAGCCAAGGCGCTGCGCGAGGCCGGACTGATGGTCCTCGATATTTCGGAATTGACCGGCTTTCCTGAGATGCTGGACGGGCGTGTGAAGACGCTTCATCCGAAGGTCCACGGCGGGATTTTGTATGTCCGCGAGAAGGATGCGCACCGGGCAGCGGTGGAGTCGCATGGGATTCAGCCGATCGACATGGTGGTTGTGAACCTGTACGCGTTTGAGAAGACGGCGGCCAGGGCGGGCGCGACCTTTGCGGAACTCATCGAGAACATTGATATCGGCGGACCCTCGATGGTGCGCTCGGCGGCGAAGAACTTTGAGGATGTGGCCATTGTGACCTCGCCGACGGACTATGCGGCGCTGGGCGAAGAGATGGCGGGCAACTCGGGGAGTTTGTCGCGGACGACGCGGTGGGGTCTGGCGCAGAAGGCATTTGCGGTCACGGCTGCCTATGACACGGCAATTGCGAACACGCTGGAGCGGATTGCGTCGCCGGAACCGGCGGAGGCGGCGGTAAAGTTTGTCGATCCGGCGAAGGCAGAGCTGCCGGGGACGTTGCGGATCAACTATCCGATGGCGGCGTCGCTGCGGTATGGCGAGAATCCGCACCAGAGGGCGGCGCTTTATGCGGATGGTTCGAGCACGGGCGTTGCCGGAGCGACGCAGCTCCAAGGCAAGGAGCTGAGCTTTAATAATCTCGTTGACCTGGATGCCTGCTGGGAGCTGGCGCAGGAGTTTGATGGGCCGGGCGTGGCGATTATCAAGCATACGAATCCGTGCGGCGCGGCGACGGGGACGACGATTCTGGAGGCGTACCAGAAGGCGCTGGCGGCCGATCCGGTGTCGGCGTTTGGGAGCGTGATTGGAATCAACCGTGAAGTGGATGGAGCCGCAGCCGAGGAAATTGCCAAGCTGTTTGTGGAGGCGATTGCGGCTCCGGCGTTCAGCCCGGAGGCGAAGGCGCGGTTTACGGCGAAGAAGAACCTGAGACTGGTGGAGGTTCGGACGGCGCAGACGGCGCAGGTGATCAAGCAGGTGTCGGGCGGATTGCTGGTGCAGGATGCGGACCACGGCCACGTTGAGGCTGCCGGGCTGAAGGTGGTGACGATGCGGGCTCCGAGCGAAGAGGAGTTGGCGGCGCTGCTGTTTGCGTGGCGTGTGTGCAAGCATGTGAAGTCGAACGCCATTGTGTATGCGCGGGACGGTCAGACGTTAGGAGTGGGGGCGGGACAGATGAGCCGCGTGGACGCGGCTAAGTTTGGCGCCATGAAAGCGATTTTGCCGTTGATGGGCTGCGTGGCGGCGTCGGATGCGTTCTTTCCTTTTCCCGACGGGCTTGAGGTGGTGGTGGAAGCGGGAGCGACGGCGGTGATTCAGCCGGGCGGTTCTGTGAACGACTCGAAGGTGATTGAAGCTGCGGACCGGCTGGGCGTTGCGATGGTGTTTACGGGGATGCGGCATTTCCGGCATTGAGAAGACAGCGAGTTGCGGCGCGATTGGTATTTGGCTGACCGCAATTCTTCTTTGCTTCTGCCGGTACTCTGACCATTTCTGCGACTGGCACCGGGGTACAATCGTCTTATTCAGTGTGGTCAACCGCCGCTCCGCCGTAATGTGGGCGGCATGCAGCCTGAATTGAGTGGAGCCGGACCCTGATGGGAAGCCGGACACAGGGGTGTCAGTCATCTATGAGCAGCAAGTTTCAACTTCTTCCGCGCAGCAACGTCAGCACCCTGGTCCGGAACTCAAAGCGGCACTATAACAATGCCGGCATGCTCGCAGCATTGGCCCTCGCGGTGGCGGCGGCTGCCTCATCCGCGGCACTGGCGCAAGGCGCGAAGATGAGGCCGGATGCTGACGCCAGCGCACAAAAGACTGCGGCTCAGGCGCCGGACCACGCCGATGCCTACTACCACTACATGCTGGCGCATGAGTATGAGGAGATGGCCGCGGCCTATGGGCGTCCGGAGTATGCAACCCACGCCATTGAAGAGTACAAGATGGCGCTCAATGACGACCCGGATTCGCCGTTCCTTAATCACGGACTGGCGGAGCTTTATTACCGCACGGGTCGTATCAAGGACGCGATCGGAGCCGCGAAGGCGCTGATTCAGAAGAACCCCAACGATCTGGACGCGCACAAGCTGCTGGCCAGTATTTACCTGCAGTCTTTGAGCGAGGGCACACAGACCGGAGCCTCAGAGGATGTGCTTAAGCTGGCGATTGCCGAGTACGAGAAGATCGTCCAACTGGAGCCGAAGAGCATTGCCGACCGCGTGCTGCTGGGGCAGCTCTACTCCTTTGATCATCAGTCGCAGAAGGCCGAAGAACAGTTTGACGCGGCGCAGAAGATCGATCCGGGTTCGGAGGAGTCGGCCCTGAACCTTGCGCGTCTTTATACGAGCCAGGGCGATTCTACCCACGCCATTCAGGTGCTGAATTCCCTGCCCGCTGAGAACCAGACGGCCAAGACCGAGTATGTGCTGGGAGTGAACTACGACCAGCAGAAGAACACGAAAGACGCCATCACCGCCTACAAGAAGGCGTTGCAGCTGGAGCCGGACAATCTGGACGTAGAGCGCGCCCTGGCGAAGGACCTGTTCGACGACAATCAACTGGCAGCCGCGGCCAACGCATATCAGGACATAGCGACGAACGATCCGAGCGATGCGGAAGCCTACCTGCGGCTTGCAGAAATTGAGCGCCGGCAGGGAAAGTATGAAGCCGCGCTGGCTACGCTGGACAAGGCCAAGGCGCTGGTGCCGGATTCGCTGGAGATCAACTTCAACGAAGGGCTGCTTTATGACGCGATCGGACGCTTTGATGATGCGGCCCAGGTGTTTGAGAAGCTCGTCGAAGGCTCAAAGCACAGCAACGGGCAGTACTCCGATCAGGAAAAGAACAACCGTTCGCTCTTCCTGGACCGCCTGGCCATTGTGTATCGCGAGCAGAACAAGACGGACAAGGCAATTGCTGCGTACAAGGAAATGGAAGAGCTGGGCGGCGACTACGAGATGCATGCCTACGACTCCGAGGTGGACGCCTACCGCGACGCGCACGACTACAAGAAAGCAACGGAGGTTGCGCAGCAGGCTGTAGCCAAGCATCCAAAAAATACAGAACTGCAACTGATGCTGGCCCTGCAACTAACGGACAGCGGGCAGCCGGGACAAGGGATTGCGCTGGCGAAGTCACAACTGACCGGCAAGGCGTCTGACCTGGAGGTCTACCGCGCCCTGACGACCATCTATACGCGTCAGCGGCAGTGGAAGGACGCGTCGGATGCTCTGAAGCACGTCGACAAGCTCTCCACGAGCAAGGATGACCAGCTTTACGCAGAATTTCTACGGGGCACGCTGCTGGACCGCGAGGGGAAGACAAGCGACGCTGAAGCAGTGTTCCGCAAGGCGCTGACGCTTGATCCGAATAACAGTCTTACGCTGAATTATCTGGGCTACATGCTCGCCGACCACGACCAGAAATTGCAGGAGGCGCTGGCCATGATCCAGAAGGCGGTGAAGCTAGACCCGCAGAACTATGCGTATCTGGATTCGCTGGGATGGGCCTACTTCAAGCTGGGCAACTATAACCAGGCGGAGACGAATCTGCGGGCCGCCGTCGAGCGCAATTCCACAGACCCCACGGTTCACGACCACCTGGGTCAACTGTATGAGAAGACCGGTCACCTGAGGCAGGCCGCGGCGCAGTGGGAGGTATCTCTCAAGGAGTTTGCGGTTACCGCACCGGCTGATACGGAGCCGGGCAGCATGGGCAAGGTGCAGCAGATGCTGGACAACGCGCGCATGCGGCTGGCAAAAGAGGCTGCCAACCCGCAGCCCGTCAAAAACTGATGCCCCTTCCGCCGGGGTGCGCGGTTCCATCGACCGGGCCGCTGACTGCGCGGAAGTATCCCGAGCCATTACATCCTTATCGTCTGCCCTTTGAGCGCGACCGCGCGCGCATCTTGCACGCACGCGCATTCCGGCGCCTGGCCGGCAAGACCCAGGTCTTCACAAACCGGTACTCCGACCATTTTCGCAGCCGCCTGACGCACACCATGGAGGTCGCGCAGATTGCGCGGACGATTGCGCGCGTGCTGGGATTGAACGAAGAGCTGACCGAGGCGCTGGCACTGGTCCACGACATCGGGCATCCGCCCTTTGGGCATACGGGCGAACGAGCGCTCGATGATGCGCTGAAGGAACACGGCCTGCGCTTTGACCACAATCTCCACGCCCTGCGCATTGTGGAGCACTTTGAAAACCGCTACGCCGAGTTTCGCGGACTTAACCTGACACTTGCGGTTCGCGAAGGCATCATTAAGCATTCGCGGGACTACTCCATTGTCGAGCACCCGGAACTGGCGGAGTATTTTCTGGAGCAGAGGCCGCCGCTGGAGGCGCAGGTCATCGATCTCGCGGATGAGATTGCGTATCTGACGGCGGACTTTGACGACGGATTCGAGGCGGAGATCCTGGACCTCGAGCGCACACGGGCGGGTGTTCGGCTATTCGAGCAGTTCTATAAGCCGATGCTGGAAAAATATGAGGGCGTGAGCGAAAAGCTCATCTTCAATGAGGCGCTGAAGCGCATGCTGAATGCGCTGGTGGACGATTTGCTTGAGGAGACAGCGCGGAGAGTGCAGGCGGAGGGGATGGCGGCGCTCGAGGATGTGCGGCGAGCGCCGGAACGCGTGGTGGGCTTTTCCCCATCGATGGAAGAGCTGCGCATGGAGGCCAAGCGGTATCTGTATGCGAACCTGTACAACGCGCCGGAGCTGGAGCGCGACCACGCAGAGGCTGAATACGTCACGAAGACCCTGTTTCGGGTCTGGGTAGCGGAGCCGTCTCTGCTGCCGCCGGCACACTCGGCCGAGGTTGCCGCCGAAGGCACGCCGCGCGTGGTTGCCGACTACATTGCAGGAATGACGGACCAGTACGCGATGGCGAAGTATCGGGAGTGGAAGGAGCATGATTCATAGCCCACACCTCTTCACCCACACCTCTTCGAGATGTGGACGCCCGCGTAGGCCGCACTCGTACGATGCTTTCCACCGGACCGGTTTGCTCTAACCGGCGAAGGTTCGTACCATAGGAAAGTAACGTCCATCCGTGCGTTCTCCGGCCTCTTCGAGACCAGCCCGAACGCATTCGTAAACCACGGACGAACATACCTGGAAGGCAAACCGTTGAGCTCAACAGAAACGCTCGAAGCGACCCCGCAGCCCGATCCTCAGGCGCATGAAGGCCACGAACATACGCACGATCATGAACACCACCAGCACGGCCCGGCGCTGAATCCCGAACTTACGCGCGAAGTGGCCGTGGAGGTACCCGCAGACGAAGTTGCGCGCGCCTTCAAGTCAGTGGTCAAACGATATCAAAAGCAGGCAAGGATCCCCGGGTTCCGCGCCGGGAAGGTCCCGGAGACGATCATTCGCTCGCGCTTTGCGGATGCGATCCGCCAGGACGTGGTTGAGTCGGTGCTGCCGGCACGCTTCCGCTCCGCGATTGAGGAGCAGCATCTGCATCCGGTCTCGCAGCCGCAGGTCACCGATTTGAAGCTCGAAGACGGCCAGCCGCTGGCATTCAAGGCGGCGTTTGAAGTGCTGCCGGAGTTCCCTGTTGAAGGCTATGAGCAAGTGAAGGTGGAGAAGCCGGACGCCACGGTGACCGATGAGGAGTTCCATTCGGAGCTGGAGCACGTGCGCGATTCCCGCTCCACGATGGAGCCAGTGACTGAAGACCGTTCGCTGACTAACGGCGACTGGGCGCAGATCAGTTTCAAGGGCGAGATTCAGGGCGAAGCGAAGCCGGAGGAACCGGCCGCAGAGGCGGGCAATCAGCCGGGCAATACTCCCATCAGCGGTGAAGACGTGATGGTGGAGGTCGGCGGGAAAAATACACTGGCCGCATTCAATGAAGCCCTGCGCGGAGCCAGGCCCGGGCAGGAGCTGAAATTTGAGCTTACCTACCCTGCCGACTTCGGGGAGAAGCGGCTGGCAGGCAGGACCATTGCGTACGACGTTGAGGTCAAGGCCATTAAGAGGAAGATTCAGCCTGAGCTGAACGACGAGTTTGCAAAGGAACTCGGCGATCACGAAGGGATTGAAGACTTCAAGAACAAGCTGCGCCTGCACCTGGCCGACGAGAAAGAGCGCCGGACCAAGGCGGAGACGCAGAACAAGCTAACCGACGCGCTGATTGCGCACTTTGACTTCCCTGTTCCTGAATCGCTGATCCAGGACCAAGTTGATGCGCGCCTCGATCGCGGGCTACGGGCACTGGCGGCCCAGGGCATGCGGACCGAAGACATGCGCAAGCTGGACTTTGCCCGCCTTCGCGAGGCGCAGCGCAATTCCGCCATAGCCGAGGTCAAGGCAAAGCTGATTCTGGACAAGATTGCCGATGCCGAGAAGGTCGAGGTCTCGGAAGACGAAATGGAGCAGGAGCTTCAGATCATCTCCGCGCAGACGCGGGAACCGCTTGACTCGCTGCGCTCGCGATTGACGAACGAGGGCGCACTGGCTAGAATTCGTGAACAACTACGCAGAGAAAAGACCGTAAGTTTGCTCTACGATCGCCTCAGCTAAGGGGCACTGGGAGGCCAGTGGGTTTCGCGATGCCCGCTGGCTCTGTGACTCACTGCATCGCGGAAGGATTGAGTGACCAGGCATGGCTCTTGTACCCATGGTTATCGAGCAGACGAGCCGCGGCGAACGCGCGTACGACATTTATTCGCGTCTGCTGCGCGACAATATTATCTTTCTAGGTACCCCGATCGACGACCAGATCGCGAACCTGATCATCGCGCAGATGCTCTTTTTGTCGGGCGAAGATCCAGACAAGGACATCCAGCTTTATATCAACTCGCCGGGCGGCTCGATTACGGCGGGGCTGGCGATCTATGACACAATTCAGTACATAAAGAACAACGTAGTGACGTTCTGCATTGGCCAGGCGGCCAGCATGGGCGCGTTTTTATTGATGTCCGGCACGCCCGGCAAGCGGTTTGCACTGCCCAACTCGCGTATTTTGATCCATCAGCCGTCGATGGGCGGGCTGTCAGGGCAGGCGACGGATATTGACATTCATGCCCGCGAAATCCTGCGTATCCGAGAGATTACGAACAATTTAATGTCCAAACATACGGGACAGTCCCTGGAGCGGATTGAGCGGGACGTAGAACGTGACTTCATAATGAATGCGCCACAAGCCAAAGAATATGGCATTATTGATGAGATCATTGACCGGCCTCGCGCTTAGGGCCTCTTAACAGCCCCCCCAGGCCAGGTGAAGGAGTTTCGGCACGATGAAGACGCGCACGGGATCGGACGACACGCTACGGTGCTCGTTCTGCCATAAGTCGCAGGACGCTGTGGCGAAGCTCATTTCGTCGCCCAGCGACTATCCGCGCGCGTATATCTGTGACGAATGCGTTGCTGTCTGCAACTCCATTCTTGAAGATGACAGAAGCGAGGCCCCGCAGGGGGCTGCGCCAGCGCACCTCCCGAAACCGCAGGAGGTCAAGGCCTTTCTGGACGAGTACGTCATCGGGCAGCAGATAACCAAGAAGAAGCTGGCAGTGGCGGTCTACAACCACTACAAGCGCATCCAGATGAACCGGACGCGCGGTAATGATATTGAGCTTTCGAAGTCGAATATTCTGCTGGTCGGGCCTACGGGAAGCGGCAAGACGCTGCTGGCGCACACGCTGGCCAAGATGCTGGATGTGCCCTTTGCAATTGTGGACGCTACCACGCTTACCGAGGCCGGTTATGTCGGCGAAGATGTAGAGAACATCATCCTGAAGCTTCTTCAGGCAGCCGATGGCGACGTCTCCCGCACGCAGACGGGCATTATCTACATTGACGAAATCGACAAGATCGGCCGGAAGGATGAAAATCCCTCCATCACACGCGACGTCTCCGGCGAAGGCGTGCAGCAGGCCCTGCTGAAGATACTTGAAGGGACTGTAGCCAATGTTCCGCCGCAGGGCGGCCGCAAGCATCCACACCAGGAATTCACCGCCGTCGACACCACCAACATCCTGTTTATCTGCGGCGGGGCTTTTGTGGGGCTGGAGCGGGTGATTGGACGCCGCATGGGCAAGAAAGCTTTGGGCTTCAAGGCCCTTGCCGACAAGAACCAGCAAGAAGAGCCGGTGCGGGCGCAACGCGACTCCGAACTACTTCGTCAGACTGAGCCCCAGGACCTGATCAAATACGGGCTCATCCCTGAATTCGTCGGACGACTGCCGGTCGTGGGAGTTCTGGACGAACTTGACGAGGCTGCGCTGATCGAGATTCTCACCAAGCCGCGCAACGCGATCCTGAAGCAGTATCAGCGCCTCTTCGAGTACGAAGGCGTGAAGATCACGTTCAACCAGGAAGCCTCGCGCGCCGTGGCGCAGGAAGCACTGGCGCGCAAGGTTGGCGCCCGCGGACTGCGCATGATTCTTGAAGAGTTGATGCTGGACCTGATGTACCATTTGCCGAGCAACAAGAAGGTGAAGGACCTGGAGATCACCTCCGAGATGGTCAAGAACCGCGACCTTTCGGTGACCTTGCTGGACAAGGCTGGCTAAGGCAGCCTTGATTTAATTCAGAGGTCACTGAAAGGAGCGAGCGATGAAGCTCGCTCTTCTCTTTTCCCCGTCTAACATTGTGTTTCAGCTACCGGGTGCAGAACTTTTCTCCACGCTGTGACGGAATGCGTTAAAGTTCATCTAATAGACATCCATAGTGGAACGAGAGGGACGAAGTGACCCAAGCAAAAGAGAGCCGCGACCGGGACGACTTGCGCAAACTCCCCATGATGCCCATCCGGGACATGGTGATCTTTCCGCACATGATGACGCCTTTTGTCGTCGGGAGAGAGTCGAGCGTGCGCGCGCTGGAAGAGGCGCTGAATGGCGACCGCAAGATCTTTCTGGCCACGCAGCATGATGCGCGTGTCGACGAGCCCCGGGCGGAGGAAATCTATACGGTTGGGACGATCGGCAATATCGTCCAGAGCGTGAAGATGCCGGACGGCAATATCAAGGTGCTGGTGGAGGGCCTGGAGCGCGCTACCGCGGTTGAGATGAATGATTCGGACGGCTTCTTTGTCGCGACGATCCGCACATCGCCGGCGGTGCTGGAGTCTTCGCCGCAGACGGACCAGCTAATCCAGCGGGTGATGTCTCTGTTTGAGCAGTATGTAAAGCTGCAGCAGTCGCTGAACTATGAGACGCTGGTCGCCGCGGTGCGCACCGACGAGCCGGGCAAGCTCGCGGACACGATCGCCGCGAACCTTCAGCTTGAGATTCCCGAGAAACAGAAGATCCTTGATGTTTTCGATCCCGCGCAGCGCCTTGCGGTGATTGCCGAGGTGTTGAGCGTGGAAATTGAAAAGCTCAACATGGACCGCAGCATCCAGTCGCGCGTAAAGCGGCAAATGGAGCGCGCGCAAAAGGAGTATTACCTCAACGAGAAGATCAAGGCCATTCAAAAAGAGTTGGGCAAGGGCGAAAAGAGCGAGTTTGACGAACTGAAGAAGAAGCTCGAATCAGCCGGGATGCCGAAGGATGTGTTCGAGAAGGCAATTCAGGAGCTGAAGAAGCTTGAGGCGATGCCGCCCATGTCGGCCGAGTCGACCGTCTCCCGCAATTACCTGGACTGGCTGCTGGCGGTGCCGTGGAAGAAGCGCTCACGCGAGACGCGCAACATTGAGCACGCGGAAAAGGTGCTGAACGCTGACCACTACGGGCTGGAGAAGATCAAAGAGAGAATCCTTGAGTTCCTGGCGGTGCGGCAACTTGTAAAGAATCCTAAGGGATCGATCCTGTGCTTCGTTGGGCCTCCGGGCGTGGGCAAAACATCACTGGGCATGTCGATTGCCAAGGCCACAGGCCGTAAGTTCATCCGCCTGTCGCTGGGTGGGGTGCGCGACGAAGCGGAGATACGCGGCCATCGCCGGACCTACATCGGCGCGCTGCCCGGGCAGATCATCCAGTCGATGAAGAAGGCCGGCACGAAGAACCCCGTCTTCATGCTCGACGAAGTAGACAAGATGGCCTCGGACTTCCGCGGCGACCCGGCTTCGGCTCTGCTGGAGGTACTTGATCCGGAGCAGAACACAAGCTTCCAGGACCACTACCTTGACGTGGAGTACGACCTCTCGCAGGTCCTGTTTGTGGCGACAGCGAACGTACTGCACACGATTCCCGGACCGCTGCAGGACCGCATGGAAGTGCTGCGGCTGCACGGTTACACCGAAGATGAAAAGCTGGAGATCGCCAAGCAATATCTGGTGAAGAAGCAGCGCGGCCACACAGGCCTTACAGAGAAAAATCTGACCTTCTCGGATGACGCGCTGAAGGAGATCATTCGCAGTTACACACGCGAAGCGGGCGTGCGCAACCTGGAGCGCGAAATCGGCAACGTGTGCCGCAAGGTGGCGCGCCGGGTAGTGAAGAACGGTCAAAAGCACAAGGAGACGGTGACCGCCGCAAATGCGGCCGATTTTCTGGGCGTGCCGAAGTTCCGCGACTCGGCGGTGCACGAGAAGAGCGAGGTTGGTCTGGTCAATGGGCTGGCATGGACCGAGGTTGGCGGCAGCATTCTGCAGACCGAAGTGCAGATTCTGGACGGCAAGGGCAAGCTGACGACCACGGGCCAGCTCGGCGATGTGATGACGGAGTCGGCGCAGGCTGCGCTCTCATACATTCGGAGCCGCGCGCATTATCTGGGCCTGCCGCATGATTTCTACCGCAGCGTTGACATCCATATCCACGTGCCTGAGGGGGCGATCCCCAAGGATGGGCCGTCTGCTGGCATCACGCTGGCGACGGCGCTGGCCAGCGCGCTGACCAGAATTCCCGTGCGGCGCGACATTGCCATGACCGGCGAAATTACGCTGCGCGGCAAGGTCCTGCCCATTGGCGGCCTGAAGGAAAAGCTGCTGGCGGCGCATCGCGCAGGCATCTTTGAGGCGATATTGCCGGCGGACAACCAGAAGGACATGGCGGACTTGCCGGAAAACCTGAAGTCGGCGATGAAGCTGAATTTTGTCGAGTCGATGGACGAGGTTCTGAAGCTGGCACTGGAGGCTCCGCTGCCCGAATTGAAAGAAGAGGCAACCGATCTTCTGGCGTCGCTCCCACAGCCTGCTGCGCCTGAGCAGCGGCCGCACCAATAGGACTTGCCGTCTAGGCACACGCGGCTTCGCCGCCTTCGTGGTTCGGGTATTGATGGCCGCTCCCGCTGGTCGCGCGGTTAAATTGCGTCCAGGGCCTGATCGAGGTCGGCGATCAGGTCGTCCACATCTTCAATTCCAACGGAGATACGCACCAGACCGTCGGTGATGCCAAGCTTTGCGCGCGCTTCTGCGCCGATGGCGGCGTGGGTCATAGTGGCGGGATGGGAGATGAGGGTTTCAACTCCTCCGAGGGATTCGCCCAGCGTGCAGATTTTGACGCGCCTGAGCATGGCGTTGGCGTTGGCGAGTGAGCCGGTCTCAAACGAGATGAGCGCACCAAAGCCGGACATTTGCCGCTTTGCCAGATCGTGCTGTGGGTGTGAGGCGAGTCCGGGATAGAAGACGCGGCTGACCTTTTTGTGGCCGGCGAGGAACTCCGCAACCTTGCGGCCGCTGGCGTCATGCCGCTCCATGCGCACGGCCAACGTTTTTATGCCGCGCAGAACCATCCAGCACTCGAAGGGCGAGAGGATTCCGCCGGTGCACTTCTGGACAAAGGCGAAGTTCTCCTTGTGCTCGGGCTTGGTGCCGACCAGGACGCCGCCGAGGCCGTCGCTGTGTCCGTTGAGGAATTTTGTGGTCGAGTGCATCACAATGTCCGCGCCAAGTTCAAGCGGCCGCTGGAAGTACGGCGACATGAAGGTGTTATCGACAGCCAGCTCGACTCCGCGTTCATGGCATACATCAGCCACGGCGCGTATGTCGGTCAGCGTCATGAGCGGATTGGTTGGGGTTTCGATGTGAACGAGCCTGGTTGCGGGGCGGATGGCGCGGCGGACCTCTTCGGGATCCGATGTATCGACGTAGCTGAACTCGATTCCGTAACGGGTGATGATCTGATTGAACAGACGCGGCGTGCCGCCGTAGACGTTTTCTCCGCAGATAACGTGGTCGCCGGAGCGAAGCATTGTGATCATGGCGGTGATGGCCGCCATGCCGCTGGCAAACACATGCGCGCTGGAGCCGCCTTCGAGCGACGCCAGATTTTCCTCAAGCGCGTCGCGCGTGGGGTTGGACACGCGGGCGTATTCATACCCCTTGTGCTTGCCGATCTCCTCCTGCGCATAGGTGGAGGTGAGGTAGATGGGAACGTTGACCGCGCCGGTGAGCGGATCAGGCGGTTGCCCGTCGTGAATGGCGCGAGTTGCAAAGCCGTGCTTGCGTTCTGTCATTAGTGATGTGTCCTGTGGTCAGGGATTAGTTGGACCAGTGATCAGTCTTCGAGAACATGCTTGGAGAGATATCTTTCGGCAGAATCCGGAATGATGGTCGCGACCCGCTTTCCGGCGCCGAGCCGCCTGGCGACCTCCACGGCGGCGTGAACCATGGCTCCTGCGCTCGATCCAGCAAGAATTCCCTCTTCGGAGGCAAGGCGGCGGACCATCAGGAAAGCGTCGTCGTCGCTGACCTTCATGATTTCGTCGCAGACGGAGGCGTCGAAGGTTTTGGGAATGAAAGAGACTCCGATTCCCTCGACTTTGTGCGGGCCGGGTTCGCCGCCCTGCAGGACGGAGCCCTGCGTCTCGACGGCAACGGTGAGCACGGAGGGATTCCGCTCCTTTAGATATCGCGCGATCCCGGAAAAGGTGCCGCCGGTACCAATACCGGCGATGAAAGCATCGACCCGCTCGTCCATCTGCTCCCATAGCTCCACGGCTGTCGTGTCGTGGTGGAACTGCGGATTGGCTTGATTTTCGAATTGCAGCGCGGCGAAGATATTCGGGTCCTCTTTGGCCATCGCCAACGTGCGGCGAATCGCTCCGCTCATGCCCTCAGCTTCTGGCGTGCGGATGACGGTCGCGCCAAAGCCGCGCATCAGGATGCACTTCTCTTCCGCGAAACCTTCCGGGACGAATAACACTACTTTGTAGCCGCGATTTACCCCCACCAGCGCAAGGCCCACGCCGGTATTGCCGGCCGTGGCCTCGACGATTGTCGAGCCAGGTTTGAGGCGTCCCTCGCGCTCGGCGGCCAGAATCATACCCAGTGCGGCACGGTCTTTGACGCTGCCACCGGGATTCAGAAACTCGAGCTTGGCGTAAACCTCCGCTCCCTCCGGATGCGCGACGCGGCGCAGGCGCACAATGGGAGTGTTCCCTATCAAGTCCGTGATGTCTTCCACAGCCCGCGAAGCTGCGGCATTTGGTTGAACTGCGCTTAGTCGGCTCATAGCAAAACTAAATAGTGTAGCAGGGCGAGGAGACAAACCAGTTCTGCCAGTGGTGCGAATATGCGCCACGATGCACGATTTTTATTGGGTTTGATCCGTGACTGCTGTAAGCTGCTCAGAGATTGGTGTAAAATCCCCGAAATGCTCCCAAGCTCCCGGCGAGAAATACGCTCCTGCCCGTGCCCAATACCGCCGCCAAATTATACAAAAATCGCACCATAACCTACCTGATCCTGGCCGGCACCGGAGTGTTATTCGCCGTGGGCGCCGCTGGATGGATGCGTTACGAGGCCGCAAGACAACTGAACGCTTCTGATTCTTTGATCCAGCACCTACAGGATGTGACCTCCATCCTACGACGGGAATCGCAGCGAATCGACCGCATTGGATCTGCCATCGAGCTTTATCAGGTTGAGCGCGATAACGACAAATTTCGCACGGCCCAGACGAGCAGCGTGGCCCTTTATTCCGATGCGCTTTCTCTTCAGCAGCAAGTACGAGACGATGCTGTTCAGCTACGGTATGCGCAGCAGTTGGCGAGCCAGGCCAACGCGCTCGTAAGCTCGGTCAATGCACTTACTCCGAGCTCGCCTGCGCCTACTGCGCAGTTACTGGCCTGCCGCGAGACCGTGACCCTGATGCTGAAAACGCAGCAGCAACTGCTCCATAAGGCTGTGACCCAGTTCAGCAACATCGGCGTCCGGAGTATGGCACTGACCGTCGGCTTCACGGTATTCGCGGTCATCGTCGTCCTCGTCCTCTTCGGCATTCTGATTCGCGATGCTTATTTCCGGCAGCATAACCAGAGGCAACTCGCTGAGACGAACCAATTGCTCGCCACGACGATTCGCACGCTGCAGCGGCGGGCCCACGAGTCCGAACTGCTGACTTTATCGCGCGATGAACTTCAGCTATGCATGAAGCCGGAGCAGGTGAGGCAAAGCACTGCCTGCTCTTTGCAAAAGCTATTGCCGGGAACAACGGGCAGCATTTGCGAGATCAGCCGCTCGCGCCAATGGGTCGAGGTACAGGCCAGATGGAATGGCGCCTCTACGCTGCCGGATAACTTCCCCCTCGAATCCTGTTGCGGCCTGCGCTCGGGACATGAGCGGTGGCGCAAGCCGGGACAATCCGAGGTGCATTGCAGCCACTTTACCTCCACCGCTCCTGACAATTATGTCTGCCTTCCCATGATTGCGCACGGAGATACTCTTGGAATGGTTTATGTGGAATGCCCCTCCGCAGGAATTGCGGCGATGGTTGAGGAGCAGGTTGCGGCGCTGCATGACATGGTTGAGATGGCCTCCATGACCATCGCCAACCTGAATCTTCGGAACGACCTGGAGCAGCAGTCGATCCGCGACGGACTGACAGGGCTGTTCAATCGGCGCTTTATGGAAGTCGCTCTGGACCGGGAGCTGAGCAGGGCGCACAGGCACGAGAAGCAACTTGCCTTGCTGATGGTGGATCTGGACCACTTTAAGGAAATCAATGACGCCTTAGGCCATGAGGCGGGTGATGGCGTTCTGCGTCAGGCGGCGCAAATCATGAATCGGCTTGTCCGCAGCGACGATATCATCTGCCGGTACGGCGGCGAAGAATTTGTTGTCATCCTTCCGGAAATCTCCCTTGAAAATGCCTGCGCGCGGGCTGAGCGAATACGCAGCGCCATGAGCGACATCCAACTTCACTTTGGCGAAGAGGAGTTGCGCAAAGTTACCATCTCCATCGGCGTGGCTCTTTACCCGCAGCATGGCACAACTGCCGAGCAACTACTGCGAGCCTCAGACCGCGCCCTCTATGCAGCCAAGAACCAGGGGCGCAATCGCGTGGTGGTTGACAGTCAGACTGCCGTTGTCTGATGAGGCGAGGCCTCGGATACGGGCCGGCTATTGACTCTTGCGACTGGTTGCCGGTGATGCCGGCTGAGGATAGTAGCCGCTGCGGGTGCGCACGATGAGCCTGTGATATCCGGGCGCGTGGGCTTCCACCCTGACGGTACGGTAACCGAGCTCAGTCATTGGCTTGGTGGAGTGGTATCCGATGGTGTACTGGCTGCGAATGTCTTCGGCAACCTCAGCCGCGATGGGGCCTACCTGCAACAGGTTTTTTGGGAAGAACGCGAGCCCACCCGTCTCATCTGAGAGCAACTGGAGAGCCCGCTTGGCGCGCCTCTCTTCACGCGGATCCGTCTCCGGGCCGAAGAGCAGACCGATGGAGTAAACGACCGGTCCCTGCAAATCCTGCACCCTGCGGATGGTCTGCTCCAGGTCAAGGCTGGAGGCGTTGTCCACGCCATCGGTAATGACCAGCAAAACCTGCTTGGGCCTCTTTGCATACTTCTGAAGGTGGTCGGCGGAGGCGACCACGGCGTCGTAGAGGGCGGTCCCGCCGCGCGAATCGATGTGGGAGAGGCCATCGCGAAGTTTGGCGATGCTTGAGGTGAAGTCCTGGTCGATATATGCAACGTCAGAAAAATTGACGACAAACGCTTCGTCATCCGGATTGGATGCCCGCACCAGATCCAGCGCGGCCTCATTCACCGCTGCTCGTTTGTCGCGCATGGACCCTGAATTGTCGATCAAAATGCCCATCGAAACGGGGACATCCTGGTGCTGAAAGGCCGCGATTGTTTGCGGAACGTCATCTTCCCACACCTTGAAATCGTCCTTGGTCAGGCCGTTGACCATGCGCCGGTGTTCATCGAAGACTGAGACGTTGAGCACCACCTCGTTCACGTTTTGGGTCAGCGTGAATCTGCCGCCGGGACCGCGCTGCAAAACCTCGCCGCGGGTTGCCGGGCCCGGATGCCCCGGGCGGACGGGCACATTGTCCTGCGGGTCGGGAGACACAACGGGGTCGCGATCCACGTTTAAAGGAGGCTGCTGCTCCGGCTGCTGCGCGGCGGGAACCTGCTGGGAACCGGGCGCTCCATTGCCGTTCTGCGCGTAACCAAAGAGCGCTGCGGCCAGAAGAACAATGATGATAAGAGCGAGGCGACTACTGCAATGGCGCATAGTATCCGTTACGTGCGTGAACCGTAAGCTGGGGCAGCCCCGGCGGGGGCACCAGCTTTACCTTCACTTTACGCCATTTCCCGTTGTGCTTTTTATTGGTCGGCGAGTATCCAAGCACGTATTCATTGCGGAGCTCAGCGCTGATTTTTTCGGCCACATCACCCATCTCGGCAAGGTCATCGACTTTGAACAGCCTGCCCCCTGACGATTCGCTGATGTCGTACAGCAACACCGGTCCCAGACGCTCCTCCGGCGTGGCCGCCTCAGGATCAAAGATGCCGATGGAGAAGATCTGCACGTCTGACTCGCGCACGGCTTCGCGAATCTCATTCTCGGTATACCGGCTGCGATTGTCGCCGCCGTCGGAAACCACCAGGAGCGCTTTGCGTTCATATTTGGCCTGCTTCATCTTGTCCAGGCCGTAATAGATGGCATCGAGAAGAGCCGTGCGGTGGCCGGCTTTCACATTCGCCAGCCGCGACTCGATCTTTTCCGGAGAGGACGTAAAGTCCTCGATCAGCTGTGGCCGGTCATTGAACGCAATGACAAAATACTCGTCCTGCGGGTTCGAAGTCTTCAGGAAGGTAAGAATTGAGTCTCGGGCCCGAATGATCTTATCCGCCATGCTTCCGCTCATGTCAAAGATGATTCCGATCGAGACGGGAGCATCCTGCATGGAGAAGGACGTGATGGTCTGAGGGTGATTGTCCTCATAGATATAGAAATTGTTTTTCTCAAGGCCGGTCACGAGCCTGTCCATCGGGTCCGTCACGGTGACTGGAATCAGGACCAGGTTTACGTTGACCCGGTACCGCTCGCCAGGCCGTGCCGATAGTCCCTGCTTGCCTTCAACCGCGGGAGGAGCGGTGTTCGGAGCCGGTTTAGGAGCCGGCGGCTGAACGTGGACCTGATTGAGCTGATCTTCCTGCGCACGAGCAGGCCGGGGCGCGCCAAGGGCAGCCAGCAGCAGGAACACGAGGGTCACAGCTGTTGCCACCCCCGCTTTACCAGTGCTGTTACTGGAATGGATCTTCGTAAATGGATTCAAACTGGTCAACGCAGGGCCTCAAGCTGGAACGCACTCGTGTTGGGCATCCTAGCACGCCGGAGCGACGTTTGCGCTACTCGCGCACCCTCCCAGGCAATAAAACCTTCCGCCCGGTTGCGGAATGGAACTGATTTACAATCGGGCAAGATTACAGGCGTAAGAGAAGCACTCTTCCTGCCGCGACCTTTGCGGCATGATCCTACCGAATGGCCCGGATTTACCCATTTCGCGCGCTCCGTTACAACCCTTCGCTGGTCCGTCTCCATGACGTGGTCACCCAGCCTTATGACAAGATCACACCGGCCATGCAACAGGCCTACTACCAGCGCAGTCCGTATAATCTGGTCCGCATTATCCTCGGCCTTCCTGAACTCTTTGATGGGAAAGGCACGCGGGACGTCTATCGCAGAGCCGCTGAGGATTTCGCCGCATGGAAACGCGAGGGCATTCTGACTCAGGAGACTGATCCCTGCATCTACGCCTATTCGCAGACCTTCCGCCTGCCGGACGCAACGCCGGGGCAGAATGCATTGTGCGAGCGTCGCGGGTTCATCGCGCTTGGAGAGCTCTACGACTACGCCGCCAAAGTTGTCTTCCGCCACGAGCAGACTCTTTCCCGGCCCAAGAGCGACCGCTACAACCTGCTGAAGGCCACGCACGCTCACTTTGGGCAGATATTCATGCTCTACTCCGACCCCGGGCTTACCGCCGACCGGTTGCTTTTCGATTCAACCGGCGCTCCGGACATCGAAGTGGCCGACGAGTACGAGGTCGTGCACCGCATCTGGCGTATCAGCGACCCAGTAACCATCAACCTGATGACCACGGCGCTTGAGGACAACAAGCTCATTATCGCGGATGGCCACCATAGATATGAGACGGCGCTACAGTACGCCCGTGAGCATGCACCGGGCGACGGCGATGGTCTGACGAAGCGAAATCCAGGCTTTGTATCGCAACCGCCCTACCCGGAAGCCGCCACGATGATGACTTTTGTCAACATGGACCGGCCGGGTTTGGTGATTCTTCCGACCCACCGGGTGGTCCACGGGCTCGAGCACTTCTCTCCCACTGCTCTGGTCGAGAGGCTACGCACCTGGTTTAGAGTGCAGCCTGTTGAGACCAACGACCCGTCCAAGCTGATCGAACTGCTTGGGGCCGAGGCGGGCAAGACAGCCTTTGTGGCTGTGACGGCGGCGGGAAACTTCCTGCTTACCAGCATCCCGGGAGTCGCTGATTCGTTGCTGAAAGATGTTCCGGAACGGCAGCGCGGCCTGGGCGCGGTGCAACTCCACGCGCTCATCCTGGAGAAAGCCCTCGGAATCACACCTGAAGCAGTCGCCCGGCAAGACAATCTTCGCTATCTGCGTGACGCTGGCGAGGCAGTCGACCAAGTCCTTCGCCATGAGGCAAATATTGCCTTCCTGATGAACCCGGTCACGCTGGACGAACTTCGGGAGGTCGCGTTTGCGGGCGAAGTGCTGCCGCAGAAGTCCACCGACTTTTTCCCTAAACTGCTCAGCGGCCTGACGATCTATGCGATGGATTAAGTACCTGGCGGCGCTCTGCCTGGCCGTCCCGATGCTCATGACGGCACAGGCTGTGCCAGCTGCGCCCGCCGTGCCAAAGGCGCAGACCATGCCGGCGTCGCCAGTACCGCCTGTGCCCCCTCCGGCGGCGCCGCGCGTCGCGCCCCGCTTTCAGGTCCTGATTGACGCGGCACACGGCGGCACGGACACGGGCGCACGGCTGACGTCCGATCTGCTGGAGAAAGACCTGACGCTCAATCTCTCGAACCGGCTACGCTCGCTGCTGGCGGCGCGCGGGATTGCGGTTACGACCACACGCAACTCGGATGAGAACCTGTCTGCCGAAGAGCGGGCCGAGATTGCGAACCAGACGCCGTTTGCGGCCTGCATTCTGGTCCATGCCACGGCGACGGGGAGCGGCGTGCACCTGTATACTTCGTCGCTGGCTCGGGCACCGCTGGTGAAATTCATGCCGTGGCAAACAGCGCAGGCGGCTTATGTGACGCAGAGCATGAAGCTTTCGTCGGACATTGATTCGGCGCTTGCGCACGCGGCTATTCCGGTAACGCTGGGCCGCACTGCATTGCAGCCGTTGGACAGCTTTGCATGCCCGGCTGTGGCCGTGGAACTTGCGCCACTGCAGGGCGGATCGACGACGAAGGCCGAGCCCATTACCGATGAAGAGTATCAGCAGACCGTTCTCAACGCGCTGGCGGCGGCGCTGGAGGAGTGGCGCAACGACTGGAGACAGCAGCCATGATCTCCCGTGCGCAGCGCATTCTGTTTGCCGTGATGCTGGTCGCAGTCGTGGCCATGTCGGCGATTCTTATTCGGCTGCGCGAGCGCGCACAGGAGCGACTGCATACAGTACAGGGTTCAACGCCGGTAATTGAAACCACCACCACAGCGCCGCAGACGGTGACGCTGGTGATACCCAACGACCTCGACGGGTCCTTACAGGAAGTCCAGCGCAGTCTGTCGCTGCCGGCGGACGACAGCATGAAGGCGCGCGTGCTGCTGGAGACCCTGCTGGAGAGCTTCCACGACTCGCACTCCACGCACTTTATACCCAGCGCGCCCAGCGCTGCCGATGCTTCCCTGTCCTCAGGCACGGAGAGCAACGCAGGAATTGACGACGTGTTTCTGATGCCCGTTCCTTCTGCGAAGCCTGATGCGAACCACGTAACGGCAGATACCAGCGCAGCCAGCGTGGGGACACTTGCCGTGGTTGACCTGAGCGCGGGCTTTGCCGCATCGCAACCCTCGGGAATTGAGCCGGAGACGCTGACTCTGCTTTCGATCATCGGGACGCTGCACGCAAACATTCCTTCCATCACCGAAGTGCGGTTTCTGATCGACGGGCATCCGGCGCAGACGCTGGCGGGACATGCCGACCTGACGCGGACCTATCTGACAGCAGATACCACGACAGGAGCTGCGCAGCCATGAACATTGGCGTTTTTGATTCGGGATTTGGCGGGCTGACCGTGTTGCGGGCGCTGCTGGAGAAACTTCCCGGGCAGGATTATGTCTATCTGGGAGACACGGCCCGCCTGCCTTACGGGGCCAAATCGCAGGCGACGGTGGCGCGGTATGCGGTATCGAGCGCGGGCTTTCTAGTGGACCAGGGAGCGGAGTACCTGGTGATTGCCTGCAACACGGCATCTGCGCTGGCGCTGGATGAAATTCGCGCCGCGGTTCCGGTTCCGGTGCTGGGCGTGATTGAGACCGGGGCCAATGCCGCACAGGCTTCCACGAAATCCGGAGATGTGCTGGTCATCGCGACCGCCGCTACGGTTGAGAGCCATGCTTATGCCGCTGCCTGCAAGCAGCGCGGAATGCGCGCCTATGAAAAAGCCTGCCCGCTGCTCGTGCCGCTGGTCGAAGAGGGATGGATTGAGCATCCAGTGACCGAAGAAGTTTTGAGGATTTATCTGGATGAATTGTTAGCGGAGTCGGCCCGCGCGGGGCTGAGGCCGGACACGCTGGTGCTGGGATGCACGCACTATCCGCTGCTTCGCGCGCAGATTGAACGGAAGCTTCCGGCTGGGATTCGCGTGATCGACTCCGCCGATGCGACGGCGACGCAGGTTGCGGGAGCGCTCGGGGTTCCCGCGCCAACGGGCGGTCCGCAATCCGAACGCAGCTTCTATGCCACGGATTCCGTCGAAAAGTTCCGGAAGCTGGGCACACGTTTCCTGGGTCAGCCGATTGAGTACGTCCAGCTGATTGATTTAGGAGGCTGAAGGCTCTTTAGGCGGCTGAAGGCTCAGAGCCAGGCACTGAAGAGGCGCGCTGCGGAGCCGAGCCACTTCAGATTGTCGCGCCGTCCCTGGAAGTACCGCACATTCACTTCAAGCGTTCCCAAATCTTCGAGGTCCCTGAACGCCACAAACTCGGCGGCGATGCGGTCAGGGGTGAAGAACAACTGGAAAGGCTCTCCGGCCATCTTTACGCGGGCTGCGAGCGCGTCGAGCACCATCCGCTCCATGGGGGGAACAGCATCCCGCGGCATCCCATAATCCAGCGCTACGCCGCTTCCCGGCGCCTGCGACGCAATGTAGTCGACCGTGCCGCGAAATGCGGGCAGCGTAAGATACGGAACCACACCCAGCCATGTGAAGAAAGCCGGCTCGTTCTCGTTGAAGCCCGACTCGGCAAGCCGATCGGCGAGCGACTGACGCTCGAAATCCACGGCAACATAGGTCAAATTCGCCGGAACCGCAATTTGATTCCTGGCGATAAGGCCGCGCTTCCACTGCTGCGTGGCGGGATGGTCCACCTCAAACACGTGAAGATCGGGCCACGGGTTGCGATGAGCGAAGGTATCGAGACCGGCGCCGAGCAGAACATACTGCCGCACACCGGCCTCGACCGCACGGCGGAGATTGTCTTCGGCATAGCGGCTGCGCGCCACGATGAACGCCCGCATGCCCAGGGCAAAGGGCTGGTGACGACCGGGCGCATCGCGCTGCAGGTCCTCCACGTACTCCTGGCCCAGAATCGGAACCGCAACCGGGTCTGTGAACACCAGCGGCGAGTCGTACAACTGGTGCGCTGCACGCCGCATTGCGACGCGCAGCGCTGTTCGCGATGGCCTGGCCTCTTCCATGGTCCGTTCCCTGTAGTTTAGCTTTCCAGACTGCTATTCTTATCTCTTTGGAGGAAGCAAGACACATGCTCAATCTTGAAGGCCGCGTGGCCGTTGTCTTTGGACTTGCGAATAAACGCAGCATTGCCTGGGGTATTGCACAAAAACTCCACGCAGCGGGAGCGAAGCTTGCCATCGGCTACCAGAACGAACGGCTGAGGGCCGAAGCGATGGACCTCATCGCCGAAATGCCCGGCGCGGAGGCCTTCCAGTGCGATGTGTCGAGCGATGCGGAGATCGAGCAGGTGTTTGCACAGCTCAAGGAGCGCTACGGCAAGCTGCATATTCTGGTGCATTCGGTGGCGTATGCTCCGGCGGATGAACTGAAGAACGATTTTGTCCAGACCAGCCGCGAGGGATTCAGGATCGCCCACGACATCAGCGTATATTCGCTGATTGCGCTGAGCCGGGCCGCTGCGCCGCTGATGACGGATGGCGGGAGCATCATTACGCTCACCTACTTTGGAGCCGAGAAGGTGGTGCCGCACTACAACGTGATGGGCGTGGCCAAGGCCGCGCTGGAAGCGACGGTTCGGTATCTCGCGGCTGATCTTGGCCGGCAAAATATTCGCGTGAATGCGGTCTCCGCAGGCCCGATCAAGACGCTGGCGGCGCGCGGCATCGGAGGGCTGAGCGAGATGCTGAAGGCCCACGCTGAGCGCTCTCCGCTGCACCGCAACACGGAACAGAGCGAGGTTGGAGGCACGGCTGCGTTTCTGGCCTCAGATCTCGCGAGCGGAGTAACGGGCGAAGTGATCTACGTCGACTCCGGCTACAACATCATGGGCTTCTGAACTGGCCGTTCAGGCACACGCGGCCTTCGGCCGCCAGCGGAGTGCGGGCAATAGTGGTCGCTCCCGTTGGTCGCGAAGCTGGCCGTCCAGGCGGTCGCTCCCGTTGGTCGCGGGCAAATATTCGGGCGCTCTAGTCCAATTCCCTGCTCCTTCGCTACTCGCTGCGGAGGGTTTGTGCGGGGTCGATGCGGCTGATGCGCAGGACGGGCAGCAGGCTCGCGACGAGCGCGATCAAGGCCAGCAGGAGCGGAGCGGCGATGAGCGTGAGCGGGTCGTAGACGCCGACTCCGTAGAGTTCGCTGCGGAGCACGCGGAGGGTGAGAAGCGAGATTCCGACTCCGATGACGAGGCCCGCGCCCGAAGCGAAGAGTCCGGAGGAACCAATCTCCCGCATAGCCCGCTCGACTGAGGAACCGAGGGCCATGCGGATGCCGATTTCGCGTGTGCGCTGGACGACGAGGTTGGAGACGAGGGCGTAGATTCCAACGGCAGAGAGCAGAAGGGCAAGACCGGCGAGGACGCCGAGGAGCAGGACTTCCATGCGCTGCGTCTCAAGCTGTTCCTGCATGAGCTGGTCCATGGAGTGGAAGCCGGAGATGGGAAGGTTGGGATCAGCAGCGGCCATGGCCTTCTGCATTCCCTGTGCGAGTCCGTCGATGGGGCCGCGGGTGCGGACGATCCAGGAGGGCTGGAACCACATGTGGACCTCGGCGAGTACACCCGGAGGAAACTGGGTTGCGGGCGTGTAGTACACCGGCTCGGTGCCCAGTGGAGCGGTCCAGTCGATTCCCTGCACCTTGGTGACGTTGCCGACGACGCCGACGATGGTCATTGGCGGGCCACTCATCTTTGGCCCCATTGCCAGACTGAAGTGACGGCCTATCGCATCAGAGGTGCCAAATAGCTTTCGCGCAAAAGCTTCGTTGACGACAGCTACCGGCTCGCTGGTTGCGCTGTCTGAATCGAGTATGCTGCGTCCCGCGAGAATCGGCATTTTAAGAGTCGCAAAATAGCCGGGGGTGACATACGTAGTGCTTGATGAATATTCCTGGCCGGCATTTTTGCCGTCGTCCAGACGGACAGCCAGATTCAGCCCGCGTTGATAGGGGACGCTGAGGCCCACGGCCGCATCTTCGACGCCGGGGATGCGCTTCATGGCGGCGACGCTCTGCGCCATGAGCTGCTGGAAGGTGGCAGCGTTGTGGTAGCGGAAGTCATCGAGCGAGGCGCTGGCCGTCATGACGTTGTGCGAGTCGAAGCCGGGCGGGAGCGTCTCAAGATGCACAAGCGTGCGGATGAGAAGACCGGACGCCGCGACGAGGACCACAGTGAGCGCGACTTCGGCGCTGATCAGAATGGAGCGCAGGCGGCGCGAGCCTCCGGCGACGGAGTGGCTGCTTTGAGCGATGGCGGTACGGAGGTCGATGCGGCGCGCTGAGAGCGCGGGGAGGGCTCCAAAGAAAAGGCTGGTGAGCAGCGTGACTGCGACTGTGAAGACAAGAACGCGCGCGTCGAGCGTGAAGCCGCCGAGCGGGATCATATCCCCGGGAAGCAGATGCGTGAGCCCCTGAAGGATGGCATTGGCGAGCATGAGTCCGGCGACGGCTCCGAAGATCGCGAGCAGCAGGCTTTCGGTCCACAGTTGGCGGAGCAGGTCGAGGCGTGTGGCCCCGAGCGCGAGGCGCGTGGCCAGCTCAGGAGTGCGGCGCGCGATGCGCACGAGCGTGAGACCGGCGAGGTTGGCGCAGGCAATGAGCAGGATGAAGCCGACGGCGAGCATGAGCACGAGGACCTTGGGCTTCATATCGCTGCCGAGATACTGCTTCAGCGGCTGGGCGTAGAGCCAGGTTTTGGTGCCGGAGCCGAAGTTTTGATCGGGTGGGCGGTGGAGGTGGGCGAGTTCAGCGTCGACCTGCTGCCAGGTTGCGCCGGGCTTGAGGCGCATAAGAATGCCGCACTCGTATCCGGTGCAGGCTCCGCCCGCGCCGGGCTGGAGCGAGTCCCATAGTTCAATTCCCGAGCCGCCGGGTGTGACTGCGTTCTGCGGCAAAACGCCGACGATGGTGTAGGGCTGGCCCTTGACCTGTACGGCGTGGCCGATGACTGAGCGATCGGCGTGGAACATGGTCCGCCAGAGTCCGTAGCTGAGGACGACAGCTTTGGGGCCGCCGGGACGGCTTTCGTCATTGATGAATCCGCGGCCGAGATATGGATGAATACCCAGAACCTCGAAATAATGCGCCGTGACCGCTTTGGCATGGACGAAGCGAACGGCGCCGCCTGTGTCCGCTCCGGCCTGGAGATCCACGCCGCTCTGGCCTACCTCAACGTCGCCTTCCCAGGCTGCGGCTATGACAGACGGAACGTTTTGTGAAACCAACTGCCAGTCTGTTGTGTCGTGACTGTCGTCGTCTTCACTGAAGTAGTGGCCGCTGTCGCCTGTGCCCTGCGCGTGGGTCATCAAGGCTGCAATTTTTTGCGGCTGGGGATAGGGCAGGTGGCGGAGCATGAATCCGTCGACCATGCTGAAGACGGCTGCGTTGACTCCGATGCCGAGCGCAAGCGTCACAACGACGGCGAGCGCAAAGCCGGGTGAGCCGCGTAGCTGGCGCAATGCAAATCTGAGGTCATTCAGCATGTCTATTCCTCCATTTACCAAACCCGACAGGACCTATTCCCCACGCAAGGCGATCATCGGGTCAATGCTTGCCGCACGGCGCGCCGGAACCCAGGCCGCAGCCACCGCCAGCAACATCATGAGCAGGGGCACGCTGATGAACGTTACCGGGTCGAGCGGACTGATGCCGTAGAGAAAACTGTGCAGCAATCGCGTTGCGGCTCCGGCGGCGGCGAGGCCCAGCACTGATCCGCCAGCCGCGAGCGCAACGCTGCGCAGAACGATCTCGCGAACAATGGTCAGGCGCGGTGCGCCAAGGGCCAGGCGGATGCCGATCTCGCGGGTCCGCCAACTGACGATGTAGGCGATCAGGCTGTACACGCCGACGGCGCCGATGACGACCGCGAGTATACCGAAGCCAAGGAGCAGCACAGTGAGGGAGCGCGAGGCCGACTCCGACGCGGCCACCACTTCATTCAGTGTCCGCACGCGTGTTACCGGGACCTGCGGATCGATCCTCGCCACCGTTTGCCGCAGAGCATCGGCAGCCTGCTGTGTGGTCGCCTGCGTGCGCAGCAACACATACATCACCGGCTGTTCATTGGTGCGGCTCATGGGCAGAAAGACTTCGTCGCCGAAGTTGCCCGCCAGGCTGACTTCATGCGCATTCGCAACTACACCCACGACAATCGATGCTGTGTTCGGGTTCCATACGCCTGGTTCCGGCTCCTGGTCGACGCTGATGATGTGCTTGCCGAGAGGGTCCTGGTGCGGCCACAGGTAGTTGGCCATATGCTCGTCGATGACTACGGCACGGCTTGATCCCGAAGCATCCTGGTCCTCAAACAAGCGCCCGCGCATCAGATGCATTCCGAGCGTTGCAAAATAGCCCGGCGAAACGGTCTGTGCTCCAGCCAAAAAGGCCGGCATACGCGCCTCCCGCGGATGGCCTTCGGCGTCGTAGACATAGTTGTTGTCGCGCCCGCTCAGCGGCAGCGAGTCGGTGAGGGCGACATTCTCCGTTCCCGGAATCCCGCGCGCGCGATCGAGCAATGTCTGGAAGAATGCCAGACAGTGCCCTTTTTGCGCACAGGCATTCGAATCCATTGAGACCTCCGCGGTCACGATGCGATCGGTGCGGAAGCCCGGATTGACTTGCGACAGGCTGTAGAGGCTGTGCAGCATAAGGCCCGCCGCTGTAATCACAACCACCGATAGCCCGATTTGTCCCATGACCAACAGCATGGCTGCGCGGAAGTGCGAAGCGTTGCCTGCCGCACCCCGACTGCCCGACTGCAATGTGCTCTGCAGATCAGGCGATGCCATGCGCAAGGCCGGCACCAGGCCAAACAACAGGCCGGTCAGCACCGAGACTCCCGCCGCAAACAGAAAGGCATGCCAGTGCAGGCCAAGATCGTTGATACGGGGAGTATCCGCAGGAAGCAGCTTTGTCATCAGGCGCAGACTGAAGGCCGCGGCCATGAGTCCCGCTGCGCCCGCCATCACCCCGATGAGCACGCTCTCGGAGAGCAGCTGCCGAACCAGACGCCCGCCGGATGCGCCGAGCGCGCCCCGAATCGCTATCTCGCGCTCGCGGCTGGCGGCGCGCGCCAGCATCAGGTTGGCTACGTTCGCGCAGGCAATCAGCAGCACCAGTCCTACCGCGCCGAAGAGGAGTAGCAGGCGCGCCTTCATGTTGCCGACGATGGAATCGATCAGCGGGACCACGGCTGTATACGACGCCCAGGCGTCCGGCATGCGCCAGGGAAATACAGGCAGCAGCAGCTTTTGCATGCGGCGCATTTCGTCCTGCGCCTGCGCAGGCGTCACACCGTCCTTCAGGCGGCCGAAGGCGCGCAGGTTGAAATTCGTCCACGGATCGTAAACATCCCCGCCCCTGAATGTCACAGGCGTTACAAACTGAGTATCCGCATACGGGAAGTGCACGCCTGCGGGCATCACGCCGATGATCTGGCGGGAAACGCCGTCGATGCGGATCGACTGGCCGATCACCTCTGGATTCGCCCCGAAATGCTCCTTCCAATATCCGTAGCTCAACACCACTACGGGATTATGTCCGGCGAAGGCATCGTCCGCGGTGAAAAACCTGCCCAGCGCCGGATGAAGATCAAGGGTGCTCAGTGCGTTGGTCATCACCTCGGCGCCAAAGACGCGGTTCGGCGAATTGGCTTCGCCCACGTTCGACTCGGCATTGACGCCAAAGCCGCTGATCGCGGCAAACGCGCTGGAATGCTCGCCGAGTGCGCGAATCCAGCCCTTGGGAAAGGGGCTGGCATTGCTTCCGGGCGGGCCGTAGCCAATGATGCTCATCAGCCGGTTTTGCTGCGGAAAGGGCAAAGGCTGAAGGAGAATTGAGTCCACGAGCGAGAAGATTGCCGTATTGACGCCGATGCCCAACGCCAGAGTGAGAATCGCGGTGCATGCGAAGGCCGGGGATTTACGTAATTGTCGAAGGGCAAACTTCAAATCACTCAGCATGGTTTTCACTCCGAACAGATTTGCGGGATTGGGGCATGAGACGCATCTACTCCGACCTCAGGGCTTCCATGGGCTCGACGTTGGCGGCCCGGCGCGCGGGCAGCAAACAAGCAACGACGCCGACTGAGGTAAGAACAAGAGCGGCGCCGATGGTGATGGACGGGCTGTACGGGCTGACTCCGAAGAGCAGGCTGCTGATGAGACGGGCCAGCGCAAAGGTAAGGGCGATGCCTGCGATGGTCCCGATGGCGACGGGAAGCAGGCCGTCGCGCAGGACGAGGCCGTAGATGTTTTCGCGCTGTGCTCCAAGCGCCATGCGCAGGCCGATCTCCTTGTGCCGCTGCGCGACGGAATAGGTGAGCACGCCGTAGACGCCGAGTCCGGCGAGCAGGAGCGCGCTGACGGCAAAGACCAGCAGCAGGTCCATTTCGAAGCGGCGGTTGGCTACGGAGTCCGCCATGATGCCGCCGAGGGTGCGCACGGAGGGGATGGGGACGCTGCGGTCGACGCTCCAGATGGCCTTACGGACCGCATCGGCCATGGTGATGGGGTCCTGATACGTGCGAATGATGAGACCTCCGGATGAGTCGCAACGGTACCAATAGGGCACGTAGACTATCATCGGATCCGGCTTCGCCAACGTAAGGGTGCGTGCGTTCTTCGTCACGCCAACGACGGTGAAGGGCTTCTCGTCGGGGTTTCCCGCGCGACGGAACTGCTGCCCGATGGGGTCTTTGCCGGGCCAGAGAGTCTTCGCGGTCCGCTCAGAAACAACCGCGACATTCCTGCCCCAGTCGCTTTCGTTCAGAGGCCTTCCCGCAATGAGAGGCAGGTGGATGGATGCGAAGTAGTCGGGGCTGATCCAGCGGAAATGCTCAGTCTGGAGGTCGGTATAGGGGCGATTGTCGCCGGGAAGGCGGACGGAGTCTCCCCAATAATCTCCGTCAAGAGGCAGGACGCTGGCGAGAGAAGCGGATTCCACGCCAGGCAGATTGCGCAGCTGCGCCAGAACCTGCTTATAGAACTGCGCCCGCTGCTGTGTGTTTGTGTATGACTCCCTCGGAAGATCCACCATGGCTGTCATGGTGCGTTCGGGGTTGAATCCCCTATCGACACTCATGAGCCGGACCATGCTCATGATCAGCAGGCCGGTCATGAGCACGAGAGCGACGCTAATGGCTACCTCGATGGCAACGAGCATGCGGCGAATGCGCTTGCTGCCGCGCGATTCACTGGCCAATTTCGATTCGCTGTGCAGGACCTCCTGCGGTGCGGTGCGCGAGGCAAACCAGGCTGGGGCTGCTCCGGCGAGCAAGGTCGCCAACAGCGCCAAAAGAAGCGCACAGGATGCGCCTACCCAGTCCAGGTGAAGCGGGCCACGGAAGTTGAGGACAGGCGGCAGGTAGCGCTGCATCATGGGCACGAGATTGACGGCGAGCAGGATGCCGAGGCCGCCACCGGCCAGAGAGAGCACCGCTGTTTCCCGCATCGACATACTGAGCATTTCTGCGCGGCTGGCGCCGAGCGCGGCTGCTACGGCTAGTTGCTGCTTCTGCCCCACTGCGCGCGCGACCAGAAGATTGGCTATATTGACACAGCCGACCAGCAGGAGCCCTGCGACCGCTACCAGCAGAACGATGAGCGGCGTCTTGTTCTTGCCGACCAGAATTTGCTGCCACGGCGTAAGAGTCGTGCTGAGCGTTGCCTTCTCTTCGGCAGAAAGGCCGGCTGAGATAGTGTGCTGCTCGGCGTTCAGCTCGGCGTTGGCCTGTGCGACGGAGACGCCGGGGCGGAGGCGCGCGAGGCCGAAATAGTCAAAGTCCCCCATGGCCTCGGCAAGTTGATCTTTGCTGAAAGCCATAGGTATGAGCGCACCCAAGGGTTCCTGCTTATCTCCGGCACTGAAGCCAGGGAGTTCAGCAGGCGGCATATGAAACGAAGGCGACATGACGCCGATGACGGTGTAAGGGTAGCCGTTGAGCTGGATGGTTTTGCCAACTATGTTTGGGTCGGCCGAGAAAGCGTTATGCCAAAGACTGCTGGTAAGAATGGCAACGTGATCGTGACCGGGCTGGGCCTCTTCGCTGGTGAATGCGCGTCCGAGACGGGGTTGGACTTCGAGTACGGAAAAGAATCCTGGAGTGGTGCGGATGACCCCAATCTGCAGCGGATGCCCGTTTGCGCCGAGCGGCATCGAGGACTGATCCATGACCGCCATCGACCTGAAGCTGTGGCTGTGCTGCTGCCAGAAGGTGAAATGGTTAGCGTTGACGGGGAGTTGTGGGTATAAGTCGCGCCACTCGGCAACTTGTTCGGCAATGGTGACCAGCCGGTTGGAGCCCGCAAAGGGCAATGGGCGCAGCATTGCGTCATACACGAGGGTGAAGATGGCCGTGGTGGCGCCGATGCCGAGAGCGAGGGTGAGAATGGCGGTAAGCGTAAAGCCCGGCGACTTGCGCAACTGCCGCAGTGCGAAGCGAAGATCGTTCAGCATGACCCTACCTCATCGGGGAGAGATTGCTCCCTTGTCCAGATGCACGGGGCAGCCCATTCACATTTGCCTCTAAGCCGTTCTATTCAAGCATCTTGGCTTTGTTTCCACGATCATTGAGTGTCCATTTCCGGCAAACCCTGTTCGGAAACGAACAGTTTTATTATTTGCCACGTAACTCGGAGTAATTTGATCGTAATATATGCGCTGAACTAGGAGCGATTTGGTCGTAGTTGAGCTATGATGAGGAAATACAGGGAATTTGGACAAGGATTCGTACCGATTCTCGTCCAGAATTTCATCGGAATTTATTATTTTGAGCGCACTGAGCGAATTGAGCATAGGCACGGTGGCGACGGTTGAGTCGCTTGAACTGCCGGACGAGGTTGGACATCACCTGATGCATATGGGATTTGTTCCAGAAGCATGCGTTGTCGTGATTCGCCGCGCCCCGGCCGGCGACCCTACCGTGTACTCGATTGATGGCTTTGAGATCGCTCTGCGCCGTGAAACTGCGTGCCATATTCGCGTGCGGCCGCAACTGGAAGGTTCCTGATGAGCGATTGCTGCTCCACAGACACGGGCGTTGCAGTTCTGGCAATGCCGTCCGCGCCGCGGACCTCGAGTAGGATCCACACGGTGGCCTTGATCGGCCCGCCGAACTCGGGCAAGTCTACGCTCTTCAACCGGCTGACCGGGCTGAGGCAGAAGGTGGCCAACTATCCCGGCGTAACGGTGGAACAGCATTTCGGCAGGATGAGCGGCGTAGGGCGCAGCGACCTGGTGCTGATTGACCTGCCCGGCATTCATAGTCTGGACTCTTACTCAGAAGATGCGCGCGTTGCAGTCGACGTGCTGCACGGCAATATGCCCGGTACGCCCGCGCCGGACGCCGTGCTGCTGGTGCTCGATTCCCTGCACCTGCGCCGGCAGTTAATGCTGGCCGCGCCGGTGCTGGCGCTGGGGCTGCCCACGATGGTCCTGCTGAACATGAGCGACCTGATGGAGAGCCGCGGCGGCGAAGTGGACACCCTGGCACTGGCCCAGGAACTGGGCGTGCCGGTAGCGAAGATAAGCGCGACTCGCGGGACCGGCCTTGACGCCATCACGCACTTTTTGAGCCGCAGGAGCGAAGCACCGCAGACGCAGACCAGCGTAAGGCTGGAGCTGCCCGTGGTAGACAATCCACGGTCGTACCGGCAGTGGGCGACGGGCATAAGCACACGCACGAAATACAAGGCGCCGCTCTCGTCGGAGTGGACGAAGAAGCTCGACGAGATTCTGCTGCACCGCATCTGGGGTCCGCTGTTCTTTCTGATCGTGGTGATTGCGGTCTTTCAAGTTGTGTTCACCATCGGGCAACCACTGAGCGACGGCCTTGGAGACATTCTGAACGCCGCAGGAGACAAGGTTGGTCTGCTGCTGGGGCATGGCTGGGTGGAGTCGCTGCTGATCAACGGAATCTGGCGCGGCGTGGCTTCGGTCCTTGTCTTCCTGCCGCAGATATTGCTGTTGTTTCTCTTTATCGGAATCCTGGAGGATTCGGGTTATCTGGCCCGCGCGGCGCTGATTGCCGATCGCGTGATGCGCTCGATCGGGCTGAACGGCAAGGCGTTCATTCCGCTGCTTTCGGCCTATGCGTGCGCGGTCCCGGCGATCATGGCGACGCGCACGATTGAGAACAAACGCGACCGCTTCGCGACGATACTTGTTGCGCCGTTCATGACCTGTTCGGCGCGGTTGCCAGTCTATATTCTGCTGATTGCCGCGTTTATTCCGAACCGTCCGCTGCTGGGAGACCTGCTGGGGATGCGGGCGGCGGTGATGCTGTCGCTCTATGTGCTCGGCTTTCTGGCAGCATTTGGGACGGCTTGGCTGCTGAAGTCTTCGATCCTGCGGACGGCGTCCGCGCCGTTTATTCTCGAGTTGCCACAGTACCGTATGCCGACGGTGCGGTCGGTGGGATTGCGCGTGGTAGACCGGGGCAAGGTTTTTCTGCAGAAGACAGGGACCGTGATTTTGTGCGTGATGGTGGTGCTCTGGGTCCTGAGCCATGTTCCGTTTAACGCAAATCTGGCAGAGAGCGCGATCGGGCATATCGGCATGTGGATGGAGCCGCTTATCCGTCCGCTGGGCTTCAACTGGAAGATTGGAATTGGACTGCTGAGCTCGATTGCGGCGCGTGAGGTGATTGTGGGTACGCTGGGGACGCTTTACGGGGCGGACCCGACGACACATTCGTTGAACCTGCAGGCAGCACTGCGGCACGACCTGACGCTGGGCGGCGGGATGGCGCTGGTAGTCTTCTTTGCCTTCGCCATGCAATGCACCTCGACACTGGCGGTTGTGAAGCGGGAGATGAACAGCTGGAAGTGGCCGGCGCTGCAGTTTGCTTATATGAGCGTGCTGGCCTATGTTGCCGCACTGGCTACGAACCAGATCATCATGCATCTTGTCAGGTAACTGCGTGACTTCACACGTGAATCAAAAGTTGTAAGATGATCATGAAGATACGTGAAACTAGCGATGCAAAATCTGGCCACACATCTCGCCGAAAAGATCCAGACTCTGAACACCGAGCAGCTAGCGGAGGTAGAGGACTTCATTGACTTTCTTCGTCTTCGCGCGCAGGATCGTGAGACCACGCGGTCTGCAGCGAGGTTGAGCGAACCCGCGTTCGAGGCAATCTGGAACAATCCGGAAGACGACGCCTACGATGCCCTATGAATTCGGCGATGTTGTTCTGGTGCAATTTCCATTTACGAGCCAGAAGGCATTCAAGAAACGCCCGGCTGTTGTGGTAAGCAACAAATCCTATAACCAGAACGGGCCGGATGTGGTCATTATGGCTGTTACCAGCCAGATTGGTACCAGTTACACGCAAGGCGGACTGCTGCTTAGCGACTGGCAAGCAGGAGGGTTACTGAAGCCTTCCGTAGTGAAGCCGGTTTTCGCAACACTCGAACAGAGATTGATCCTCTCCCGGCTCGGCCTGCTCAGCGCACAGGACCAGAATGCGCTACGTACGGCGATACGCGGAGTTCTGGGTTGAACCAGCCAGCGGCTTTCGCTCTGTAATACCGCTATTCCCGACTACAATGAAAGAAGTACTTCCTTCCGCAGATCAATAACTCCGAGAGAACCATGATTTCAGTAAGCAACGTAAGCATGCGCTACGGCGCAAAGATTCTGTTTGAAGATGTCACCGTCACCTTCATCGCAGGGCGGCGGTATGGACTTACAGGGCCAAACGGCGCGGGCAAATCAACGTTTATGAAGGTCCTGACCGGCGAACTCGATCCGCAGAAGGGCGACGTGGTGCGTCCGAAGAAGATTGGCGTGCTCAGCCAGGACCAGTTTGCGTTCGATGCCTATCGCGTGATCGATACGGTCATCATGGGCAACAAGTTGCTGTGGTCTGCGCTGGAAGAGCGCGACGCCATCTACTCAAAATCGGAACTGACCGACGAAGACGGCATGCGGCTGGGCGAGCTTGAGGGCATTGTGGGCGAAGAGGACGGATACACGGCAGAAAGCGATGCCGCGATTCTTCTCCAGGGGCTGGACATTCCCGACGATCTGCACGAGCGCAGGATGAGCGAGCTGCAGGGCGGACAGAAAGTGCGCGTGCTGCTGGCCCAGGCGCTGTTCGGCAAGCCGCAGGCGCTGCTGCTCGACGAGCCGACGAACCACCTTGACCTTGATTCGATCCACTGGCTGCAGGATTTTCTGACCCGGTTTGAGGGGACACTGATTACGATTTCGCACGACCGCCACTTTTTGAACAGCGTGTGCACGCACACGGCGGACATCGACTACCAGACGATCATTACCTACACGGGCGGCTACGACGATATGGTCGTGGCGAAGACGCAGATTCGCGCGCGGCTGGAAGCGCAGAATGAGCAGCGCGAGAAGAAGATTGCGCAGCTCAACGAGTTTATCGCGCGCTTTGCCGCCGGGACACGGTCGAGCCAGGTGACAAGCCGCAAGAAAGAGGTTGAGCGGCTGCAGACGACGGAGCTGGCGCGGTCAAATATTCAGCGCCCTTATATTCGCTTTGATCAGAACCGGCCATCGGGCAAGACTGCGCTTGAGTTTGAGAGCGTGACGAAGAGTTACGGCGACCAGAAGGTGATCGTGGACTTCGGGGCGAACGTGATGCGCGGCGAAAAGATCGCGCTGATGGGGCGCAACGGGCTTGGCAAAACGACCCTGCTGAAGTCGCTGCTTTCAGCGGCTCCGGACCTGGCGGAGAAGGACTTTGCTCTCGATGCCGGCAACATCAAGTGGGGCCACGAGGCGCAGATCGGATATTTTCCGCAGGACCACACGGGCGTGATTGAGCACGGCATGAATGTGTCGGACTGGCTGCACCAGTTCGATCCCAAGGCAGTGAAGGAAGATATTCGCGCGATTCTGGGGCAGATGCTGTTCCGCGGCGAAGAGGGACTGAAGCCAACGGAGGCGCTGTCGGGAGGCGAGGCCGCGCGGCTGCTGTTCTGCAAGCTGATGTTGCAGAAGCCGAACATCCTTATTCTTGACGAGCCGACCAACCACCTTGATCTGGAGTCGATCAACGCGCTGAACATCGCTCTGCAAAAATACGAAGGGACAGTGCTGCTGGTTTCGCACGACCACGACCTGATTGATGAAGTGGCAACGCGCATCTGGCACTTTGAGCATGGCTCCATCGACGACTTCAAGGGTCCGTATGAGGAGTATTTGAGCGCGACGGCACAGGCGAAGTGACGCTGCAGCAGAATGTCAAAGATTGATATACTCTGACGCAAAGAGGCAATCATGAGCCAGATGAACATCTCGATTACACCCAAACTGGCAGGCTACGTTCGAACGCAGGTCAAGAGCGGGCGTTACAACAATGCCAGTGAGGTGGTGCGGGATGCACTGCGCCGAATGCAGGAACACGATGCGACATCCTTGCGGCTTTCCGGCCCGGCCACGGAAGCCATGCTCGCTGACCTGACCTCCATGGAGATCGAGCTGATACGCCGCAAGGCGCTTGAAGGACTGGCAGACATGGATGCCGGGAGGTATACCGTCTATGAGGGACGCGACGGACTGAAGCGGCTTGCGGAGGAAGTGAAGGCGCGAGGCAGGAAGCGGCTGCGAGAGAAAGCAAAAGAATAGTGCGCTATCGGTTAACCGCGAGCGCGCGCCAAGATCTCGACGAGATCTTTACGTACTGGGAAGAACGCGCCAGCGTAGAGGTCGCCGACCGGCTGATTGACAGCATCATCGACTATCTGTGGGTGCTTGGCCAATTTTCGAAAGCGGGAAAGCCCGCAACTGAAACACCTGGCAATCTGCGACGCTTGTCAGCCGGTCAGTATCTGGTCTACTACCGCATCTCGCGACGCACGATCGATATCATCCACATCTTTCACGGCGCGAGGAGCCAGGAACGAGCGCTTCGAGGCCGAAAGAAAACCACCTGATTGGAATAGAACCCCCTGTGGCTCTCCTGCTGAATGCCCAGTCCGTCACCAAATCCTTCGGCGCGACGACGCTTTTTCGCGATGTATCGTTCACGGTGAATGACGGAGACCGCATCGGGCTGATTGGTCCGAACGGAAGCGGCAAATCAACTTTGCTGAGGATGCTTGCTGGCGAAGTGGAGCCGGACTCCGGCGAAGTTACGCCGCGCAAGAACCTGCGCATGGCCTATGTTGAGCAGGACTCCCGCTTCCCTGCCGGAGCGACGGTCCGCGCGATCATTGAGACCGCGCTGCGAAGGGCCGGTGCGCCTGAACCTGACTGGGAGCAGCGGCTGAGGACGACGCTGGGCATGGCGGGCTTCAGTGATTTTGAAGCGGAGGCAGCAAGCTTCTCCGGAGGGTGGAAGAAGCGGCTGGCCATTGCGGAAGCGCTGGTGCAGAAACCAGACCTGCTGCTGCTGGACGAGCCGACGAATCATCTGGACCTGGCCGGGATTGAATGGCTGGAAGGGCTGATTGCGGCGGAGCCGTTTGCGTCCGTTGTCATCAGCCACGACCGCTACTTTCTTGAGAACACGGCGACGCAGATGGCCGAGCTGAGCCGCGCATATCCCAGCGGAATGCTGCGCTCGGACGGTAATTACAGCCAGTTTCTTGAGGCCAAGGAGACATTTCTGCATGCTCAGGCCCGGCATCAGGAAGCGCTGGAGAACCGCGTTCGCGTGGAGCGGGAATGGCTGCGCCGCGGCCCCAAGGCGCGAGCAACAAAAGCGAAGGCGCGCATTGACAATGCGAACCGGCTGATTGCCGAACTGGCAGAGGTGAATGCACGCACCCGGACTGAGACGGCGGATTTCGATTTCACGGCGTCTGGAAGGCAGACCAAACGGCTGGTTGAGTTGGAAGGGTTGAGTTATTCGGTAGACGGCGCGGCGCTGTTCCGCGATCTCGATTTTGTCATCACCGCCGGAATGCGCGTGGGACTGGTTGGGCCGAACGGCAGCGGAAAGACGACTCTGCTGCGCTTGCTTACCGGAGAGCTTGAACCGGAATCTGGCGCGGTCAAGCGGGCAGCGCAACTGCGCACGACGTACTTTGCACAGGACCGGCAGCTTGATGAGGGCCAGACGCTGCGCCGCGCACTGGCGCCGGACAGCGATGGGGTTGTGTATCAGGACCGTGTGATTCACGTGGCGTCGTGGGCGGCGCGATTTCTGTTTACGGGAGAGCAGCTCAACCAGCCTGTCTCGCGGCTCTCCGGCGGCGAACGCGCAAGGGTCCTGATTGCGCAGTTGATGCTGCAGCCTGCCGACCTGCTGTTGCTGGATGAGCCGACAAACGATCTGGACATCCCCACGCTGGAGATCCTTGAGGAAACTCTGCTCGAGTATCCGGGATCGCTTGTACTGGTTACGCACGACCGCTACATGCTGGACCGCATCGCCAATATCGTGATTGGTCTTGACGGCGAAGGCGGAGCGGCCGTGTTTGCTGATTATGCGCAGTGGGAAGCGTGGATGAAAGACCGAGAGGCAGCAAAGAAGCCTGAGCGCGCTCCTGAACGTGCTGTTGTATCGTCCGCTCCGCAGCCGCTGAAGAAAAAGCTTTCGTATCTGGAAGCACGCGAATGGGCCACGCTGGAAGACCGAATTGCTGAAGCTGAGAACACGCTACGCGCAGCCCGTTCCATGCTCGAAGACCCTGTTGTTGCGACAGACGCCGCGCGCCTGCAGGCGGCACTGGCCGAAGCGGAAACAGCCCAGCAGCAGGTGGACGCGCTGTTCGAGCGGTGGGCTGAACTGGAAGCGAAACAGACACAGTAGATCGGCGTCCGGTCTCGGCAACCTGCTTCAGCATTGTTCATCACGAGCAGCCCAAACTTGACACGTATAGACAGGCATACAAAACTTGCTGGGGACTGTTTTTACTCTCTGAGGTGAATTTGAAATGCTGCGACGGATTGCTCTGGCCTTGTCTTCGTGTGTCTTCTTAGCGAGCTGTTTTGTTGGAACCGGTGGATTGAGCGCGATGGCTCAGGAATCTCATGCGTTCGTGAACACTTTGATGCCGGAGCCGGCGCACCTCTCTGTTGAGAGCGGCTACCTGCCGCTGACGACTTCGTTTACGGCGGCGACAGACAGCTTCCAGAATGACCGGCTGGACAACGCGATTGACCGCATGCTGCTTGAGCTTGAAAACCATACGGGACTGCAGATCGCGCGCACGCCGTCGGAAGCCAAAACGGCGACCCTGCTCGTTACGGTGGACGGCCCTGGCGAGGCAATCCAGAGCGTTGATGAGAATGAATCGTACACGCTCGACGTGACCCCGACGGGAGCGCATTTGAAAGCGGCGACGGTTGTCGGCGCGATGCATGGCTTGCAGACATTCCTGCAGCTGGTGCAGACCGATGGGTCCAGCTTCTTTGTCCCCGCGGTTTCGATTCAGGACTCGCCGCGTTTCCCATGGCGCGGGCTGATGATTGATTGCAGCCGCCACTTTGAGCCGATTCCTGTCATCAAGCGCACGCTCGACGGAATGGCCGCCGTAAAGCTGAACGTCTTCCACTGGCACCTGTCTGATGACCAGGGCTTCCGGATTCAGAGCAAGGTCTTTCCGAAGCTGACGGAGATGGGCTCTGACGGCGAGTTCTACACGCAGGAGCAGGCGCGGGAGATTGTTGCCTATGCGCGGGCGCGCGGCATTCGCGTAGTGCCCGAGTTCGACATGCCCGGCCACTCGCAGTCGTGGTTTGTCGGCTATCCCGACCTGGCCAGCGGCCCCGGCCCGTATCAGATCGAGCATCAATACGGGATCTTCGACCCCGTAATGGACCCCACCCGCAAGAGCACGTATGTATTCCTGGACAAGTTCATCGGCGAGATGGCCACCATTTTTCCCGATCCCTACATGCACATCGGCGGAGATGAAAACAACGGCGTGCAGTGGAAGAACAATCCGCGCATTCAGGAATTCATGAAGGCGCACGACATTCATGGAACCGCGGGCCTACAGACCTACTTCAACCAGAAGCTCATGCTGATTCTCAAAAAGCACGGCAAGCGCATGGTGGGATGGGACGAGATCTTCGCGCCGGGCCTGTCCAAGGACGCCGTCATCCAGTCGTGGCGCGGCTTTGCGTCATTGGCGGCGAGCGCAAAGCAGGGTTATGACGGCATTCTTTCAGCTGGCTATTACCTTGACCAGATGCAGACAGCCGAACAGCACTACCAGGTCGATCCGATACCCGTCAACAGCGACCTGACGCCTGACGAGAAGGCACGGATTCTTGGCGGCGAAGCCTGCATGTGGGGCGAGCACGTCTCACCGCGCAGCATTGACTCGCGCATCTGGCCGCGCACCGCGGCGATTGCCGAGCGGTTGTGGTCTCCGCAGAGTGTGAACAACGTGGACGATATGTACCGCCGACTGTGGGTAGAGGATCTTCGCCTCGAAGCGGTGGGGCTTACGCAGATGTCGAACGAGGGCGTTGGGCTTAGGCAGCTCGCGGGGACGGGAGCGATTGGGCCGCTGCGGATTCTTGCCAGCGTTATTCAGCCGGTTACCTTCGATCAGCGTTACGAGCTGCAGCACACGTCGCAGTTAACGCCAATGGACCACCTGATCGACGCCGTGCGTCCCGACCCGCCGTCGCGCCACGGATTGGAAGTGCTTGTGCATGGCTATCTGGCCAACCACGACACAGCCACCCAGGAGAGGCTGCAGAGCATCTTTGCGCGCTGGATTGTGGCCGGCCCGCAGGCGCTGGCGCTCATGCAGAAGGCTCCGTTGCTGAACGACGCCGAACCACGCGCCGAGCAGCTAGTGGCGCTGGGAACGATGGGGCAAGAGGCGCTGACCTTCATCGCCAACCACCAGGCTGCTCCAGCGGGATGGGTGCAGGCGAAGCTGGCGATGATCGATCAGGCAGAGAAGCCCGCCGGACTGGTGCGGTTTACCATCCTTGAGCCAATCCGCGAACTGGTGAAGGCGGCGCAGTAAATCGCGCAGCACGTTACAGGCTGAAATCCACGTCCGTGTTTCCGGGCGTGGATTTCACTTTGGAGTCAATCCTGACTTCTTGCCGCTTGCGCTAACGACGCTCGGCCTGTTGACTGGGAAGGGCGCTCTCAGCCCTTGGGACAGGGATGACCGCATCCGGCAGGCGGATTGCCTGATAGACCAAAGCCGCGATGATCCCGCCGATAAGCGGTGCGACGATGAAGAGCCATAGTTGCTGCAGTGCCCATCCGCCGACAAAAAGGGCAGGTCCGATGCTGCGCGCCGGGTTGACCGAAGTGTTTGTGATGGGAATGCAGACCAGATGATCCAGGGTAAGCACCAGTCCGATCGCGACTCCAGCAAAACCTACCGGGGCCTTCACGTCGGTTGAGCCGATGACCACGATCACAAGAAATGCAGTGAGGACCATTTCGGCAATGAAGCCCGCCGCCATGGAAAAGCCGTCAGGAGAATGCAGACCGTAGCCGTCGGCTCCGAGGCCGGCAACGTGCGGGTCATATCCGCCCGGCATGCCTTTTGCGATTGCAAGAATTACGGCGGCTGCAAGGATGGCGCCGATGATCTGGGCAATCCAGTAGCCTACAGAGTCCTTGACGTTGATCCTTTTGGCGATCAACATCCCGAGTGTTACCGCCGGATTGATGTGGCACCCGGAGATGGGTCCGATGGTGTAACACATGACCAGAAGCGAGAGACCGAATGCCAGCGCGACGCCGACAAAACCAATGTGCTTGCCGGCCAGCACCGCGCTGCCTACTCCGCCGAATACCAGTACAAAAGTCCCTACCAATTCCGCAGCATACTTTTTCATCGCGTACCTGCCTTTTCGGGCCTGAAATCAGGCCCAAGGGATTCTTTACTGCGAAGGCAAATATACGCCGGTTTATCGCGGGTGAGTATCAATTTTGCGGGGAAAAGAGGAGCGCCGAGGCCGCTCTGGCCTGCCTGCGCGAGGCAGCCTCGACCGGCGCTACTTTATTGCCGGTGCAGCGTACTGCTGCTTGTACCACGCGATGGTGCGGCGCAGGCCTTCTTCAAAGCCGACCGCGGGGTGGTAGTCGAAGGCTTCCCGTGCGGCGGAGATGTCCGCGTGCGAATCGCGGACGTCGCCGGCGCGAGGCGGCCCGTAGGCCGGCTCCTGGTTAAAGTTGAGCAATTGGGCCAGGACGCGGTAGGTTTCGTTCAGCGTGTGACGCTCGCCACAAGCAATGTTGAAGACCCGGCCAGCGACTTTATCAGCAGGGGCGTGCATGGCTGCGATGTTGGCTGCAACGACATTGTCGACGTAGGTAAAGTCGCGGCCCTGTTCGCCGTCGCCGTATATCGTTGGCTGTTCACCGCGCAGCATTTGCAGGATGAACCTGGCCATGACGCCGCTGTAGGGCGAACTGGGGTCCTGGCGCGGGCCGAAGATATTGAAGTAGCGCAGGGAGACTGTTTCAAGCCCGTAGACCTGCCAGTAGCTCTGCAGGTAAACCTCGCCCAGCAGCTTTTGTACCGCATAGGGCGAGATGGGCATGGGCACCATGTTCTCGCGGCGCGGGAAACCCGGCTGGTCACCGTAGGCCGAAGATGAGGCGGAGTAGACGATGCGTCTGACGCTTGTGGCGCGGGCGCCTTCCAGCAGGTTGAAGGTGCCTTCAATGTTGGCATCGTGGCTGGTGCGCGGGTCCATGACGGAGCGCGGAACCGAGGGCAGGGCCGCTGTGTGGTAGATAAAATCGATGCCCTTGCAGGCTGCTGCGGCAGCGGCGGCGTTTCGCAGGTCGCATTCCATAAACTCGATCTGCTCAAGAAACCCCGCCATGTTCTCGCGATTGCCGGTCTCAAAGTTGTCGAGCCCGCGTACATGCTCTCCGCGGAGCAGCAGCGCTTCCACAATTGTCGATCCAATAAACCCGGCACAGCCGGTCACAAGAGAAACAGCCATGCTCTTTGTATAGCATCCGGACAGCCTTCACGGCTTGCGGCCTGATTAGAACGCGCAGCAGCACATGCATTATGGCGACGCTATGAGGCATACTGAGATTGGTATGAGTGGCCTTTATCCTTTCCGTCTTGAGCCCTGGTTCCGCACGCGCATCTGGGGCTTTCACGACCTTGCTCCATGGTTTGACTACAAGACTGACGGCGAGCCGATCGGCGAAGTATGGCTCACCGGCGAAATGTGCGTTGCCGGCACCGGTCCGCTGGCCGGGCATTCGCTCAAAGACATCACCGCCGCACACGCCCGCGACATGCTGGGCAGTGCCTACGGGAACGGCCAGTTTCCGCTGCTTATCAAAGTGCTCTTCCCCAAAGAAAAGCTCAGCGTCCAAGTGCATCCTGACGACGCGATGGCGCAGAAGTATGGCGAGCCTCGGGGGAAGACTGAGTGCTGGTATGCGCTGGACGCGCACCCCGGCGCGACGGTTGCGCTGGGCATCAAGGCCGGAGTCACCTCTGAGCAGATTCGCGCCGGAATCGAGTCCGCCACCCTTGAAGACCTGCTGGAAATGGTTCCCGTGCAAAAGGGCGACATGTTGTATGTCGAAGCGGGCACCGTGCACGCCATGGAACCGGGCGTTGTGGTGCTGGAAACGCAGCAGACCAGCGACCTGACCTACCGCATGTACGATTACGGACGACCGCGCGAGTTGCACCTCGACAAATCCTTTGAGGCGCTGCGCCTGAAAACACGCGCCGGCAAGATTCCGCCGCGTGCGGTCAATGGACACTTTGTGCTGATCGATGAGAAGCACTTCGAGATCGAGCGCTGGCCGCTTGAGCCTGCCAAACCCGCGCCCGCGCTGACAGAGAGCACCGGCGGCCTGCAGATTTTATTCGTAACGGATGGAAGAATCCGCATCTCAGCAGAAGGGGGAGAGCCCTTCACAGTGAAGCGCTGCGAGATCGCCGTTATTCCGGCGTCGAGCAGTGGCGTGCGCGTGGAGGCAGAGTCTCCTTCTACCGTCATCCGCATTCAGCCTCACGCAGTGTGACTACGCTGTGTGACATGGAGACCGGCCCGGAATGAACGCACGCAAGGACGCCGCCATTGAAGATTGATTTCCGTCCCGTCATTCTTGCCGGTGGCAGTGGAACGCGCTTTTGGCCGCGGAGCCGCAAGGCACGGGCGAAACAAGTGCTCGCGCTCGACGGCGAGCGGACCATGATCCAGTGCACTGCGGACCGGCTTGCTCCGCTCGCTCCGCCGCGCGACATCTGGGTGATCACCAATGATCTTCTGGCGGGAGCCATCTGCGGCCAGCTTGATTGTGTTCCCGCCGACCAGATTATCTGCGAACCGGTGGCGCGCAACACCGCGCCCGCCGCTGGCCTTGCCGCGTTTCTTGTCGAACGCGACGCGCCTTATGCAGTGCTCGGCATGTTCCCGGCCGATCACGTCATTAAGAACGAGCCCGCATTCCTCTCGATTGTTGAGCAGGCAGCAGCCATCGCCGCCGAGGGGGAAAACATGGTGGTGCTGGGCGTAAAGGCCACGCGGGCCGAAACCGGATACGGCTACATTGAGACCGGGGAAGCGGCGCCGAATGGATCAGTGCGGGTGCGCCGCTTTACGGAGAAGCCGAACCGCGAGCGCGCCGAGGAGTTTTTGGCGGCCGGCAATTTCTGCTGGAACAGCGGCATCTTTATCTGGTCAGCGCACACGCTGGCCAATGCCATGCGCGAGCATTTGCCGGAGACGGCGCCGCACCTTGAGGCCATTGCCGCAGCATGGGGAACGCCTGACTTCCAGCATGTTTTCGCGGACCTCTACCCGCTGTGCGAAAACATCAGCGTCGACTACGCCATCCTTGAGCCGCGCTCTGCCAAAGGCGAGCACCGCTCCAATCTTTATTGCCTGCCTGCGGATTTCGGCTGGAACGACCTCGGTTCGTGGGCCGCACTCTATGAGCACCAGCTCGATGCACGCAGGAACTGCGACCCACACGGCAACGTTACCGAGTGCCCTGGAGCGACGGCCATCGACGCGCACGGCAATTATGTCTACAGCCCCGGGAAGTTCGTCGCGCTGGTCGGCGTGCACGACCTTGTGGTGGTTGAGACCGACGATGCCCTTCTGATCACCACGCGCGACAGGTCGCAGGACGTGGGCAAGGTTGTAAAAGAACTCGACGCCGCCGGGCGCAAAGAACTTACCTGAGAAAGAGTCGGAATGTCATTGAAGACCCCTGTTCATTTTGGAACTGATGGCTGGCGCGGCCTGATTGCCGATGACTTCACCTTTGAGAACGTTCGCAAGGCCGCGGCCGCTATCGCCAACTATTTGCACAACACGACGAATCCGCAGGAAGCGCCCGCAAAGGGCGTGTGCATCGGCTACGATACCCGCTTCGCTTCCGACCGCTTCGCACGTGCTGTCGGGGAGGTTCTGGCCGCGTCCGGAATCCCGGTCAAGCTGGCGAAGGGCATAACGCCTACGCCTGCGCTCTCATTTGGGGTACGCGAACATGGAGCAGCGGGCGGCGTGATGATTACGTCGAGCCACAATCCCTACCAATGGAACGGCGTGAAATTCAAGGCGTTCTATGGAGGCTCGGGCAAACCTTCCATTATGGCAGCGATTGAAACCTACCTTGATCAACCGCTGGCGCAGGCCGCCAAACCGGCCGAGATCGTTGAGGTTGATTTTCTTCCCAGCTATATCGACGCCATCCGGCGCTTCGCCGACCTCGATCTGATTGCGAAATCCAATCTCAAGTTCGCCATCGACTGCATGTATGGGGCGGGCAGCGGCATTCTGGCCGGGATATTCCGAAGCATCGGCGTCGATTATGTTGAGATTCGCGCGAACCACGATCCGCTGTTTCCGGGAATCAATCCCGAACCGATAGAACCGCATGTGCGGGCACTGGAAGAAGCGGTCGTGGAGCATCACTGCCATGCCGGCCTGGTCACGGACGGAGACGCGGACCGCATTGGCGCTGCGGATGAGTACGGTAATTTTGTTGATCCTCACAAAATTTATGCCGTGCTGCTTGAATGGCTGCTGACCCGCAAGAAGTGGCCCGGCGATGTGACCCGCGCCTTCAACACCACGAGCATGCTCGACCGCATCTGCGCACGTTACGGCCGTACGCTTCACGAGCACGGCATCGGCTTCAAATTCGTGTGCGATCTGATGCTGGAAAAGGAAATTCTCATCGGCGGAGAAGAGTCGGGGGGCATCGGTATTGCGCGGCATCTTCCTGAACGCGATGGTCTGCTGAATGCCCTGCTTATTGCCAATGTGATGGCTGAAGAAGGAAAAACGCTTGGTCAACTCGTCCAGCAGTTGCAGGACACCTATGGCGAGCACCAGTACGGACGCATCGATCTGCACATCAGTGACAAGCTCAAGAATGCAGCCATTGCCCGTGCGAAGGCAGGCGTGAAGGAATTTGCCGGAATGCCGGTCGAGCATGTGGAGACCCTCGACGGCATCAAATTCTTTCTCGACAATCCTGAGGCAAAGAGCAAGCCGAACGCCGCAAAGACATGGCTGCTGCTGCGCGCTTCCGGGACAGAGCCGCTGCTGCGTATTTATTCTGAGTCATGCTCGAAGGAATCGGTCGCGAAGCTGCTTGAGGCTGCGCGCCAGTTCGCGCTTACGGCATTTTCTGAGTAGCGGTGACCATTTTGCGTCGCTTCGGGGACACGCCAGCTCAGAAAATGCTTTAGCAGCGCGGATTGGGCCAGTCCGGACCCGAATTTACACGTAACCAACAGGTTCGTGGCAGAATCAAAACCGTAGACGCAAAGGAGACTTATGAGCACAGCAACCCAAACCACTCCGTTGACGCAGCTCGCCGCATGGAAAGCTCTTGAAACGCACGCAAAGACGATCGCCTCACAGTCTCTCCGCGACCTTTTCGCGAAGGAGCCGGCCCGCGGCGCGCGCCTTGCCGTTGAAGCGGAGGGCATTTACCTCGATTACTCGAAGCATCGCATTACGGACGAGACCCTGAAGCTCCTCTTTCAACTCGCCGAGGAGAGCAGCCTGAAGGACCGCATTGACGCCATGTTCCGCGGCGACAAGATCAACATCACCGAGAACCGGGCGGTTCTGCACGTTGCGCTGCGCGCGCCCAAGGGAGCCGTGATCAACGTTGACGGCAAGAACGTTGTACCTGAGGTGCACGAGGTTCTGGACCGCATGGCCGCGTTCTCTAACCGCATTCGCAGCGGCGAGTGGAAGGGCCACACCGGCAAGCCGATCAAGAACGTGATCAATATTGGGATCGGCGGCTCCGACCTGGGCCCGGTGATGGCCTATGAGGCTTTGCGCCACTACAGCCGCCGTGACATGACCTTCCGCTTCGTCTCCAACGTTGACGGCACCGACTTTGCCGAGGCCACGCATGACTTGAACGCTGAGGAGACGCTGTTCATCATCTCGTCCAAGACCTTTACAACGCTGGAGACCATGACCAACGGGCACACCGCGCGCGAGTGGGCGCTTGCGAAGCTCGGCGACCCCAAGGCCGTCGCCAAGCACTTTGTGGCCGTCTCAACCAACGCAGAAGAGGTGACAAAGTTCGGCATCGACACTGCCAACATGTTTGGCTTCTGGGACTGGGTTGGTGGACGCTATTCCATGGATTCGGCCATCGGTCTGTCCACGATGCTGGCCATCGGCCCGGAGAATTTTCATAAGCTGCTGGCGGGCTTCCATGCGATCGACGAGCACTTCCGCACCGCGCCGCTTGAGAAAAATATCCCCGCTCTTATGGGTCTGCTCAGCGTGTGGTACACGGACTTTTTCGACGCGCAGACGGTTGCCGTGTTGCCCTATGACCAGTACCTCAAGCGCTTCCCGGCTTACCTCCAGCAGCTCACCATGGAGAGCAACGGCAAACATGTGACACTGGCCGGCGACCGCGTCAACTATGAGACCGGCCCGATCTTCTGGGGCGAGCCCGGCACGAACGGGCAGCACTCGTTCTACCAGCTCATTCATCAGGGAACGCGCCTTATCCCCTGCGACTTCATCGGATTCTCAAAGACCTTGAACCCGCTCGGCAACCATCACGATCTGCTTATGGCCAACGTATTTGCGCAGACGGAAGCGCTGGCCTTCGGCAAGACCCCGGAGCAGGTGAAGGCAGAGGGCACGCCGGACTGGCTGGTTCCGCACCGCGTGTTCGAGGGCAATCGCCCCTCAAACACCTTGCTGCTTGAAGAGCTGACCCCGGAGTCGCTTGGAAAACTCGTCGCCCTGTACGAGCACAGCGTTTTCACCCAGGGAGCCGTTTGGCAGATCGACTCCTTTGACCAGTGGGGCGTGGAACTCGGTAAAGTGCTGGCGAAAAAGATCATCGGGGAGCTGGCAGCCAAAGACTTTGACCCGTCAAAGCACGACAGCTCCACGAGCACGCTGATCGCCCGCTACCGCAAGCAGCGCGGCTGAGGGAAAAGGCTGGCCAAGGGGCAGCGAGGCCAGCCTAAGGCATACGCAAGAGGGATTTTGGGGCGCTTGCCGCCCCAAAACTTTTTCCCGAGAAACGGGTTTTATCCGGTAAACGCTCGACCCTCATTTTGCGTCCATTGGTTGCATAATATGGAACAGGGTCACAAGAAGCGCAGGAGCCGTATGCCTATGTTTATCCACTTTGGAAGTCGAACGAACCGCATTGTTCCGGCTGTTTTTGCCCTGGTGCTGGCCGGAGGTGTATTGACCTCTGCTTCATTCCCTGCATATGCACAGAGCAACGACTCGGCCGTTCAGGCCGATATCAACTCCGCCATCAGCAGCGACTCTTCGCTTCAGGGCCAGCAGATCTCAGTAACAGTAGCCAATGGTGTAGCCACGCTTGCAGGCACTGTGCAAACTGAGGCGCAGTTGCAGCGCGCTGAAACCGACGCCGCGAACGTGTCCGGCGTCACCGGCATCGTGAATAATCTCAAAGTCGCGAACCCGGGCGCGACGTCAAGCCAGGCCGGACTGGCAACCCAGGCGTCCGCGGACCAGCTCAACCCTCAGGATCAAAATCAAACTCAGGAGCAGCCTCAGGTCGTAGGCCAGCAGCCGCAAGCTCAGGGTTCGCAGCAGGAGACTGCCCCGCCGCCTCCCCCCGACAACCAGACGGGCCAGTACCAGCAGCCGCCTCCGCCGGTGTACGGACAAGAGCGAGCACCCTATGAGGGCGGCTATGGCTATTCCCAGCCGGCCCAGGTGCCGTATTACCCCACACCGACTGCGCCGGTAACGGTTCCGGCCGGGACGCTGCTTCGCGTGCGGCTGAGTGAGCCGCTCGACACGGGACGCATCAAAGACGGAGCTTACTTCCAGGTCACCTCTGCGGTGGATGTTTACCAGAACGGCGTCCTCGCCATACCGCGTGGGGCCGTGCTCACCGGCCAGGTTGTCGAATCAAAGAACGCCGGAGAACTCAAGGGCTCTGCCCTGCTTAGGCTGCACCTCACAAGCATTAACTTAGGCGGCAAAGTCTACCCGCTTGACACTGATGTGTGGTCGAGTAAGGGTCCAGGTAAGGGCGGTTATACGGCCGGAAACACCGCGGGCGGGGCGGTTCTTGGAGCCATCATCGGCGGCATCATCGGGCGTGGCGCAGGCGCGGCCATCGGCGCGGGTGTTGGAGCCGCCGGCGGACTTGCCGCATCGTCGGCCACTCGAGGTCCACACCTTTACCTGCCCACTGAAGCGATGCTGGACTTCCACCTGAGCAACCCGGTTACCGTTCAGCCCGTCTCCTGGCAGGAAGCGCAGCGACTGGCCTCCAGCGCGCCGCGGCCCGAACTGGTTCGCCGTCCGCGACCTGTGTACGTAGCCCCAGGCCCATATTACGGGCCTTACCCTTACCCGTACGGCTATCCCTATCCCTACGCCTATCCTTATCCCTACTAGGCTGCGCGCAGGACACTTAGGCAAATGAAAGGCACCATGCGGCCCGCGCTCCCATGCGATCAGGAGCGTGGGCCTTTGCGCCTGAAGGCCATTTTTATTTGGGTCTCTGATCCCTCCTTCACTCTATTGCCAATCGCCCATTTATCATTGAATTATGGCAGTGTGCGCCGCTGAGCGAAAAAACAGGATTTCCCGCCGTACTTTCCTGAAAGTTGCCGGGGTAGCCGGCATTGGTTTTCCACTGTACGCCGCTGAAGTCTCGCGGCATGAGATCAGCATTGAGCGCTACACCATCCACCTGAATGGTTTGCCGGAGTCTTTCCACGGCTTTCGCATTGTCGAGGTATCCGACTTCCACTACGGCGAATTTACTGAGCCTTACTTTCTGCGCGAAATCGTTCGTCACATCAACCGGCTTAAGCCCGATGCTGTTGCTCTCATCGGAGATTACGTGACCATGGGCTTTCTGCCCCCGTCAACCACCAGAAGCTTTGCCGCTCCCTGCGCTGAAATCCTCAGCGGGATCGAATGCCCGATACGGTTTGCCGTGCTCGGCAACCACGACTCCGGCTACGCCAAGAAGTCGGTTATTGAAGCTCTTGCCGCCTACCAGTTGCCTTTGCTCTACAACTCCAATACCCCGATTGAACGTGAGGGGAAACGACTATGGTTCGCGGGAACCGCCGATGCGTGCAGTAAGGAAATCAATCTCGATGAGGCCGTGCCGGCAGCGGCGCGCAAGGATGGCGAACTGGTCATCCTGCTGGCGCACGAGCCGGACATTCTGCCGCGTGTCGCCCCTTACGGCGTCGATCTCATGCTCTCCGGGCACACCCATGGCGGGCAAGTCCGCCTTCCGTTTCTGCCTCTCATCCACCTTCCGCCGCTGGGAAGAAAATATATCGAGGGCCTGTTCCGGCTCGGTCCCACGCAGCTTTATGTCAACCGCGGAGTGGGAACGGTCCTGCTCCCCATGCGGTTCAACTGCCCTCCTGAAATCACTGAGATCACGCTCTCAGCCTCACCTGTCTCGAAACCCTGACCGCTGATTTATACTTAAATCAGTTCCTGTGAAATCAGGACATTCCTCTCGCGCAGCCCATCGCACAATGCTGCTGCCTGCGAGCGCTTGTTAAGCAAAGGTCGCCACCTATTCATGATTCGCTTCCTGCAAAAAGATACTAAGTTCGTCAAGGCCCTCTTTTGGATCATCATTTCCGTGTCCTGCGCCGCTATGGTCATCTTCCTGGTACCGGGACTGTTCAGCGGTCAGACGTCGACCACTGACACCTACGCCACAATCGGCCGCGGAGGCGTTCTGGGCCGCTTTTTACCCGCCATTGATACCATTTCGATGACCGACGTGCAGCGTCTGGCGCAGAGCATGCTCCAGCGTCAGCAATTGCCGGATTTCGTGCTGCCCTTCATGATCCAGCGCGTCGGCCAGGGGCTCATCGAGCAACATATCGAGCTGATTGAGGCGAAGCGCCTCGGCATCTCCGCCACCGACCAGGACGTGCGCAATTTTCTCCACACCGGTGAGTGGGGCATGCTTCTGTTCCCGGCAGGCAAATTCATCGGAACCCAGCAGTACACGCAGTTCGTTGCCGACCAGTTTGGAGTGACTACGCAGAAGTTCGAGAGCGAGGTCAAAGATGCGATCGTCGAAGACCGTCTGCGCGCACTGATTACCGGCGGCGTGACTGTATCTGACAGCGATGTGCGTGCTACTTATGTTGCGCAGGCCACAAAGATCAAGTTTGACTATGCCGTCATCGACTCCGATACGCTGCGCAACACGATCAATCCGTCGGATGCCGAACTTCAGGCGTATTTCAAGCGGAATGCAGCCAAATACGCTCGCGCCGTTCCCGAGCAGCGCAAGATTGAATATGTTGCGTTCACAGCCTCCAACCTTCCCCAGCCGCCTACGCCGGTTACCGAGGCAGACATCCAGCAGTACTATGAGCAGCACCTCAGCGACTATCAGGTTGCCGAGCAGGTGAAGGTGCGCCACATCCTGATCGCAGTGAACTCGCAGGACCCAAAGGCGGACGCCGCCGCCAAGGCCAAGGCGCAGAGCATCCTTGACCAGCTCCACCACGGCGCGGACTTTGCCGAACTCGCCAAGAAGTACTCGGACGATCCGGGCAGTAAATCGCAGGGCGGCGAACTTGGCTGGATCAAACACGGCGTGACGGTGCCGAGCTTCGATAAGGCCGCCTTCTCGCTCCAGCCGGGGCAAACCTCCGGCCTGGTGCGTACCCGCTATGGCTACCACATCATTCAGGTGGAGGCGAAGCAGGCCGCGCACACCCAGCCGATCAATGAAGTGAAGCCGCAGATTACGGCCACGCTGACCCGCCAGCATGAGACACAGGCGGAACAGGCATTCGCGCACCAGCTATCCGCAGAAGCCGCCAAGTCCGGCCTTGACGCAACGGCGGCTGCGCATCACTTAAAAGTTGTCACCACGGACTTCCTCTCGCAGTCGTCGATTGTGCCTGACCTGGCAGATGGCTCGCAGTTGCTCGCAGGCGCGTTCAGCGCGCAGAAAAATGGCGCACTACAGGTCGCCTCCACGGGCGACGGCTACGCGGTCTATCAGGTGGCGGCCATTAATCCTGCCCACGCACCGGATTTCGCCAGCTACAAATCGCATGTGCTCGACGACTATCGCAATGAACAGCTCCCCCAGTTGCTTGCGACAAAGACCAACGAGCTTGCCAACCTTGCAAAGTCGGGCACCGATCTTGCCGCGGCGGCGAAAAAGATTGGCGCAAAGATGGAGACAAGCGACCTAGTTGGACGCGATGCGCAGGTGCCGGACATCGGCGCGCTTGCCACCGTTGCTCCGCAGCTCTTTGACATGAATGAAGGCGAGATCAGCGGGCCGATCAATACCGGGCATACGGGAGTCGTCGCCAGGCTGACGGAGAAGCAACTGCCCACCAACGATGAGATCACCAAGAACTTCGACGCAACGCGCGACGCGCTTCTGAACCAGCGCCGCAGCGCCATGTTTGATGTTTTCGTCTCGAACCTTGAAAATAATTACCTGAAACAAGGCCGCATCCGCATCAACCGCAAACTTCAGCAAGGCGCGCCGGTTGGGGGCTCGCCCAGTTAGTCAGGAGACGAACTCTGACTTCAGGTATTCATACAACTACGGCCCGCCATTTCGGAGTCTCCCGAACAGCGGGCCTTTCTCTTTTGCAGCAGACGCGTATTTCGGAACTCATCCATGCCTTTTGACCGCTCTTCCGGTTTATTGCTTCACATCTCCTCTCTGCCGTCTCTCGGAGGCATAGGCGATCTGGGTCCGGCAGCCTATGACTTTGCCAATTTTCTTGCCGCCGGCAAACAGCGCCTTTGGCAGGTGCTGCCGCTCAGCCCGACAGGGTATGGGAACTCGCCCTATGCGGCGCTCTCCGCGTTCGCCGGCAATCCTCTGCTCATCTCACTTGAACGGCTCGCCACCCGCGGCTGGATTTCGCACAAGCGCCTGATCTCGCTGCCCGGACGAAATGGCAATGTGGATTACGACGCCGTGGTGCGTGCAAAGATTCCGCTGCTCGAAGAGGCGGCTCGCGCCTTCCTTCACCATCACGACAGCGAAGAGTGGTCGCGCTACGAAGCGTACACCCGCACGAACTGGACCTGGCTCGAGGCCTACGCTCTCTACAGCGTTCTACGCAAGAAGTACAACGGCGCGGCGTGGAACGTGTGGCCGACCGACCTTGCGCGCCGGGACCCTGACATTCTCGATCGAATCCGCCGCGACCATGCCGAAGAGATCGCCATTCAGCAGATTTTGCAGTTTACCTTTGACGACCAGTGGACCGCCCTGCGCGAGTATTGCGGGGAACGCGGCATCAAGCTCATCGGCGACGTCGCGATTTTTGTGAATTACGACAGCGCGGATGTCTGGACCAGGCCCGATCTGTTCGAGCTCGACGATCACCTTGCGCCCATTCGTGTTGCCGGAGTTCCTCCGGACTACTTCTCCGCAACCGGTCAGCGATGGGGCAATCCGCTGTACCGCTGGGACGTAATGCGCCGCAACCATTACTCGTGGTGGATCGACCGGATGAGCCGCGCGCGGCATCTATACGACATCATTCGCCTCGACCATTTCCGCGGTTTCGAGGCCTACTGGGCGATTCCTGCGGCCAACCAGACGGCGGTACACGGCGATTGGATCAAAGCGCCGGGGGTTGAGCTGTTTGAGACGATTGGACGCGCGCTCGGCGAGCTGCCCTTCATCGCTGAAGATCTGGGTGTTATTACTCAGGAAGTCGACGCGCTACGCGACCGTTTCCGGCTGCCGGGGATGCGCATCCTTCAGTTTGGTTTTGGATCGGGCAAGTCCCACGACTACCTTCCTCACAGGTACATCAACAACTGCGTGGTCTACACCGGCACCCACGACAACAACACAACACAGGGCTGGTGGGACGAAGAAGCAAGCAAAGCGGAGAAGGCCGCCGCCAGGGCATATCTTGGCGCGTCACGGAAAGACTTCGTATGGGCCATGATCCGGGCCGTCGAAACATCAGTCGCCGACATCTGCATTGTTCCCGTGCAGGACCTGCTCTGCCTTCCCGAAGATGCGCGCATGAATATGCCTTCGCGCGCGGCAGGAAACTGGACCTGGCGGTGCCCGGAGAATGCGCTCACACCGGAGATTGCGGCGAGGCTCGCGGCCCTTACGGAAACTTCAGACCGCACTTGAGACGCGCCGTCTTATCCAGACACGGCCATTGCCACGGGAAACTCCGCAAATAGCTTTGCCAGCGGAATCCTGCCGTCTTCCGGTACGGTAAGCTCCTGGCCTGTAAAGCTATTTTGCAGCCGCATGCCCACGCACTTGTTCGCAAGCAGCACCCCTTTGCCCCATGCGCTTCCCTGCGGCAGCTCCGGCTTGTGCCGCATCAGCGTGCAGGCAAAACGAGGCACCGCGACCAGCACGCACTGCTGTCCCAGGCGGCGAAGATAGGCAATGACGTGCTGCGCGTACTCTTCGTTTGCGTGTAAGGCGATGTACTCGCCCCTGCGAAAGACATCCGGAGCCTCGGCGCGTACGGCCAGCGCGCGATGCGTTGTCCACAGTTTGATGTGCCCATCGTCGAGCCGCGCCGTCACCTCGCGGCACACGGCAAGCGGCCCTTCGGTCCGGGCCTTATGCAGCATGGCGTCCAGCGCGTCCATGTGCAGCTTGTAATCCACAGGGCGACGATTGTCCGGGTCAACCAGGCTCGGGTTCCACATTTCGCACCCCTGATAAAAGTCAGGCACTCCAGGCGAGGTCGTCTTCAGGACAACTTGCGCCAGCGAATTCACCGCACCAAACAACCTGAGTGCAGGCAGCAGAAGCTGCAGCGCCGCCACAAACTTGCGTTCGGCTCCGTCCGGATCCGGCGTAAGAATTCCAGCGACGAATTTGTGCACTGCCGCAACATACTTCTCGTTGGGGCTCACCCAGCTCAGATTGACTTTCGCCTCGCTCAGCGCCTTGGTCATGTACTGCTGCACGCGTTCAATGAACTGCCGGCGCTCGTCAGCCGATTCCATCTTCCACGGCCACGCGCCGGCAATCGTCTGGTAAATCAGGTATTCCTCATTCAGGTCAGGCGCGATGCGGCCATCTTCGAGTGTCTGCTTGAAGCGCGCGTTCAGCCGCTGCACGCGGCGCACAAACGCAGGCCAGAAAAGCTTCATCTCGGAAATCACGTTCAGGCGGTTGCGCACGTCTTCGCTGCGCTTGGTGTCGTGGGTCGAGGTCGCCAGCATGGCGTCGGGCGAGTTCTTGAGCCGCTCCTCATTGCTCGCGTGGAATGTCTCCGTCGAGAGCCCGAATGACTGCATTGAGCTGCCGACTTCGTTGGAAGAGATGAAGCGGTTGTACACGTAGAACGCGGTGTCCTCCACACCCTTGGCCATCACCGGTCCGGTCAACTGCTGGAACTTGAGCGCGAAGTACAACTCCTTCTGATTGATCTCGGAGCCCGCCTTGTCATGCAGCAGCAGCGAGCTCTCAAGAAAATCAAACGCGGATGCATCAAGGTCAGGGTTGCGGTACTTTGCCCGTGAAATCGCGTGATGGATGAACGCGCGGTCGCGCTCCGTGTACTGTCCGCGATCATCAATGTAGGTGCGGTATACCGGAAAGCACGCAATCGTTTCGCGGATCACAGACTCCAAAATGCTGTCGGTAAAATCGCGGGCCCTTCTGTCTGCCGAGCCGAGCTGACTGAGCAAATTCGTCAGCACGTAGGTTTCACTGGCGAGCGCGTTCTGCATCACCTGCAGCTTTGCGCGATAAATGATCTCTTCCGGATCCGAAGTTCGTCCGGTAAACGCGGCGTACAGATCGGTAAACCTCTTCCGGTTCTCCTGCTGGATGAAGACCTGGTTCGCAAAATGGACGAAGTCATACCCAGACGTGCCCTGCACCGGCCACTCTTTGGGCAATGCCTCCCTCGGCTCAAGAATTTTTTCCACCACGACGTAGAGCGGCCCGTGCACCTTGCTCCAGTCGTAGCCGCGCACCGTCTCGCGGATTGCGCTCTCAATTCCATTTGGAGCAACCTGGCCCTGTGGCGACGGCCCGCAGCACTGGCTGGCGATGTAGAGCAATTGCAGGCGGATCAAATACTGGCGCGGATTGAACATGCCGTCGCAGTGGTCCACGCGCAGACCGGTCACCCGGCCCTCCGCCAGCATCTTTCGAATGAGGCAGTGCGTCGCGGCAAAGACCTCAGGGTTCTCCATGCGCAGACCCACCAGGTCGTTAACATCAAAAAAGCGCCGGTAGTTGATCTCCTCGGCCGACACGCGCCAGAACGCGAGCCGGTAGGGCTGCGTTTCCAGCACCTCGTGCAGGCGGTCAAAGCTGCCTGGATCGCCCACCTTGCCGTTCACCCGCTCCAGTGCGGCAGCAATTGCTTCCTGGTTGCGCGGGCGCAGCAAGGCTTCGCGGATGCGCGGATTGATCTCTTTCAGTTGCTTGCGCCGCTGCGTCGCCAGGCTGCTGTACGCAGTGTCATTCGGAGGAATATGCGATAGATCGCGAAGAAGGTCGCGAAAGCGCTGCGGCAAGCCGTCCATCTCTTCTTCCGTGAAGATCATGGGCAGCGAACGAGGAGCCAGAGGCATGGAGTGCTCGTAGTAGCGAACCCTGGGCACACCGTCTTCAATCACAATCTGGATCCGCTTATTCTCAAGCTCCTCGCCATATTGGTCTCCCAAGATCGGCAGCAGAAGCTTGCCCTGCATGTCTGTTTTCAGCGGGTCCCAGTCAATGTCAAAGAACTCGGCATACTGCGATGCGCGCCCATTCTCCAGCACATCCTGCCACCAGAGCGAATCATTTCCGACTCCCATGTGATTGGGAACAATATCCAGCAGAAGGCCCATACCGGTCTCGCGCATCGCCTGCGTGAGGCGCAGAAAACCGGCCTCGCCGCCAAGCTCGGGATTCACACGGTCGTGCCGGGTAACGTCGTAACCGTGCATGGAATTCGGGCGGGCCTCAAACACCGGCGAGAGATAACAATCACCGATGCCCAGCCGGCGCAGATACGGCAGCAATGATTCAAGATCGGCAAAGTTGAAGTTGCCGTGCAGTTGTACCCGATAGGTGGAGATGGGAGCGCGCGCCTCTGCGTGCAGAAAATGATGGATGCAATCCTGAAGCGAAACTTCTTTCTCAGATGTAGAAGCACTATCTGCAACTAGCATTGGTCTTTAGATGCAAAAGTTTACAAAAGCGTTGACTGCGGCGCGCGCTTTACTTGCATTCGCGCATCGCAGAAAATAGCAGATAGAACTAAGGGAATTGAGGAAGGAAAACTAATGCCACTTTCCGGCGAAGCAATCCGCATGATGAATTACGTTGACGATGTTTCAACCACGCTGCGCCGCATCCTGTCGCTCGTTCCAACGCTTACGCCCGAAGAACGGCTGCGCGTGAGTGACTACCTTAGCCATGCCAACCCCGGCGTGGACACCGTGCTGCGGGCCTTGAAGAGCAATTCACCCACACCCGGACCCGTCACGTAGAAGCGGTCCCTGTCCTCGCGCTACAGCAGGCCACGCGCCTTTACATCGAGATACTCATTGATCGCGTCGGCCTTCACGCTCGCTGCGCTGGTTTCAACGACGAGTACGCCCTGCGCACGCAACTGAGCCAGCAAAGCGCGCCGCCGTTCCAGTATCTCCTCTGACGCAGTTGCGACATACATCTGGGCTACGGACTGCGGCCTTTGCGCTGCCATGGCGTCAAGCTCAGGGTGCTTGAGCACCACCAGCAGCACCAGGTGACGCCTGGACAGATCGAGCGCCGCATCCACCACCTCCGGACGGCGCGCGCTGTCGGCCAGTTCAGTGATCCACAAGATAAGCCCGCGCCGCCGCTGAAGGTGCTTCAGCCGGATGGCGGCGCTCAGATGATTGGCCTCGCCCGATTCCGCGCGCGCCAGCGATAACGCATCCACAAATTGCCGCAGATGTCCTGTTCCGGCCGCGGGCGGCAACTGCTGCTGGATACTCTGCCCGTAAACCAACAGCCCGGCCTTGTCTCCCGTCTGCATTACCGCCTGGGCCAAGGCAACCGCCGCGCCCGTGGACTGATCAAGCTGCGTCAGGTTCAGCAGAAGGTCTTCGCTGCTGGAGGGCGCGCTTAAAGAATCCCTGAATCGCTCACCAATTTTGCGGCGCAGCGAAAACGCCGTGCGCGAAAGTCTGCCCGCGTCGATCACAATCCACACCTGCTGGCTGCGTTCGGTGGTGAACTCGCGCGTAATCAGCTTGGCGCGGCGCGCCGTCGCCGGCCACGCGATGTTGCGGACTTCGTCGCCGCTCTGGTAATCGCGCAGGCTTTCGAACTCGCGGCCCATGCCGCGCAGGCGCAGCCGCCGCTTCTGCAACGCGATCTGCCGTATCCGCAACAGATAGAGTTGCGTGTCTTCGGGCGATCGCTCCATTGGCGGAAAGACCCGCACGTTCTGCTCAAGGTCGGCAGCGGCCCAGCGCTCCACCAGTCTTAGCGCTCCGCGGCAGCGCAAATATACTTTGCCCAGCCGAACATCGCCGCGCGTGGTTGGGACGCATTCCACAGTCACGCGTGCGGTATCGCGCGGAAACGCCCTCAGACGAGCAGACACCGGCATCGCGGCCAGCGCAGGATGGAGCGCGTCACTCAAACGAATATCGAGAATCTGATCCGACTCCTGCCGCACCTCTAGCTCAATCTCTGTTCTCTCACCCAGAACCGGAGAAGCCTCGAACCGGCGCTCGACCTGAATCTTTGCAGGCGAAGGCAGAAGCGCGGTGTCCGTCACGATCAGCAGGAATACCAGAACGTCCCACGCCAGCATCGCCAGCACCCACATCCAGCGCGGATTCAAAAATCCGGGTACGGCCAGCAGGCATCCCCCGGCAAGCAGCAGCAGCGCGCGCCGGGTGAGCGCGAAGCCAAAGCCGCTGCCGCGCGCGGCCGACTGCACCGGAGATGGAATCAACGTGTCGAGCATAGGCCAATCGTTTTCATTTCCTGCCGTACCGTCTTATTTCGGCAGCGGCGTGGCTGCGAGCACATCGCGAATCACTCGGTCGGGATCGAATCCTTCGAGCTCGACTTCAGGTTTCAGAATCAGGCGGTGCCGCAGGCATGGAAGCGCAGCGGTCTTCACGTCGTCCGGAATGAGGTAGTCGCGCCCGTCTCTGGCTGCATAGGCTTTCGCAACCATCAGCAGGCCAGCGGCCGCGCGCGGACTGGCTCCGAGCGATATCGCCGGCCATTCACGCGTACGCCGCACCACGGCCAGCAGGTAGTCAAAGATCGCGGATTCAACCTGCACCTGACGAACCTGCCGACGCGCGGCTGCGAGTTGAGCAGAGGTAGCGGCCTCAATCGGCGCCTGCTCCATATGCACAGGCCCCGCCGCTGTATGGTGCCGCTCAAGCACCGAGCGTTCTTCTTCCGTTGAGGGATATCCCACCTGAATCTTCATCAGAAAGCGGTCCAACTGTGCCTCCGGCAGCGGATAGGTCCCTTCAAACTCCAGCGGATTCTGCGTGGCGAAGACGGTAAAGTAGTCGTCCAGAACGTGCCGCTCGCCATCCATCGTTACCTGCCTCTCTTCCATGCTTTCGAGCAGCGCGGCCTGCGTGCGCGGGGGCATGCGGTTTACTTCGTCCGCCAATAGAAACTGCGTGAACACCGGCCCGCGATGGAAGGTAAACTCATTCGTCTTGAGCGAGAAGACGCTGGTGCCGAGGATGTCTGCCGGCATCATGTCCGGCGTTCCCTGCACGCGGCGGAAATCGAGACCGAGAAAACGGGCCATCGTTTTTACGGTGAGCGTTTTGGCAACGCCGGGCACCCCTTCAACCAGCGCGTGGCCTCCGCAGAGCAGCGTCAGCAAAGCCTGGTCAATCAACTCCCTTTGACCCGATATCACCTTGCCCAGCTCCGCGTGCCCGCGCGCAAAAATATGCGCGGCTGCGCTGCCCTCCTGCATTGTTTGTGGATCTTCAGTCACGCTTCTCTCCGTTCCGTAGTGATGAATGTGAATCTCTCATACGCGCCCGCAGCCCGGCGATATGCTGGTCCAGGCGTCGAACCAGTTCGAGCGCTCCCTTGGCCCGCAGCTTCGTCGATTCTGCCTCGCGCGCCGACTTTAAGTCTTCTGCGAACTCAGCACCCGTGTATCGAAACCGCTCCGCGACCGCTGAGGCAACCGCATTGGGACCCGAGCGCAGCGTCTCCAGCGGGATGCCGCCCTCGTTGTGAAGAAAATCCCCGAGCCGCCTGGCCGCGGCGCCCACGGCAACTTCGGTGGCTCCTGCTTTGCCGTACAGTGCGCCCATCGACTCGGCAAATTCCAGCGGCGAGGTCCGCGGCGGCCGCGCAAGCTCACGCAGCGGGCCGTTCCGCCGGCCAAAACTCAGCACCAGCAACAGCGCCACCAGCGCAAGCTGCAAGCAGATCGCCGCCACCGGAGTTCCCTTTACGGTGGACAGAATGCCCGGTCGCTCCCCGTGGATATATTCATCAAACAATACCGCGCGCCCCGGCGCGCCCACGCTGGCCAGCAGAAGCCGCAGGTCCGCGTCGCTCCGCAGGCCGCGATTGCTCAGCGGCGCCGACGAGCTCCACCACACTGCCTCTCCCGCTCCTACCGGATAATGCACCACAACCGCATCGCTGCCGCATGCTTGATCCACTTGCGCATTCAGTCCGTCCCACTGCGCAGGAACCGGCATCACAATCTTGCCTGCTCTTCCCAGTGCGCTCAGCGACTGCGGTGTTGTGTAACAGAGGTCTTTGAATAACTGATCAGACTTTTTCACGCTCGAATCAGGCAGCAGCAACGCGCTCAGCGCTCCGGTCGCCAGCACCCTCCCGCCGCGCTTCAGGAATTCCGCAATTCCTCCCTGTTCGCCGTGGAGATCTCCCAGTTCGGAGCCGGCCAGCACCAGCGTTGTGTGCGCCGCATCCACCTGGCTCAGTTGCGCCGCCGGTTGCTCCCATCGCGAAGTCTTGTAGCCGAGCTGCTCCAACAGCAGGTAGGCGGCCTTGGCGCCGGCGGACCCCGTATTCCACGTGCTCGGAACCGGATCGTAGTCTCCTCGCGCCGGAGCAAGGAGCGCAGCGACCACAATGATCACCAGCACGCAGGAGCTTACCCACAGCATGAGGCGCGCATCGCCGCTCAGTCGCCCGCTCACGCCTTTAACCCCTCATGCAGCTCAACGGCCCGCTCGTAGTCCCGCGAAGCCGCGTCGTGCTGCCCATACCAGATATGCTCAAATCCGTAAGTCTGCTGCCGCAGCAGCTTCCACTGCTCAGAACCTTCCCGAAGCAGCCGCACATACTCTCTTGGAGTGCGCGAGCGATTTGGCGCCCAGAACCTCCGGCCTTCCAGCATGGCGATGCTGGCCCAGTACATGCAGTGCACAGCCTCACGCCAGTCACGGCGTGCTGCCTGCTCGTCAGCCAAAGCCCGCCAGTTCCGCGCAGCTTCTTCCCACGTCTCAATCTGCCGGTCGGCTTCCAGTCTCACCGCCAGCCGCTGCTTCTTCAAGACGCGCATGGCCCACGCCAGCAGGCCCGCGAGCACCAGGACAATCAGTCCCCACTCCATCACAGGACCGATCCACGGCGAACGCTTTCCAAACTGTGCGACATGGTTGAAGAGGCTGTTCACCAGGGTCCCGATATACGCGCCAAGCTGCGCCCATAGCGAATCGCCATGCACCGTCGCAAACTCTTCGCGGCCCAGAATCCTGTCCGCTTTCTGCCGCGCCGCCGCAATGTCAGGCTTTTCAGCAGCAGAAGGGGTGGCGTCGCGCAACGCCTCATCCAGTCTTGCTTCTGCCGACTTTAGAAGATCGGCTCTGCCCTTTGCATTGGGATTTTCGGCCTGCAGCAGCGTTTCGCGCAGCCATTCGTAGCGCGCGTCAAAGGAGTTTACATTGGCTCCTGCGCCCAATCCCGGCAACTGCACCTGGTCGTCGCTGCCGACTGATCCGGCATTGCAAAGTGCGGCCTTCCGCTCGCAGCTCTCCACAAGCGCATGCAGATTTTCAAGATGGGTCCGGTATTGGTCGAGCGAAATCTTCTCCGCTCCCTGCGCCTGGTGCGGCGCGAGTAAGAGCAGCACGGAGGCAAGCGCGGCGATCAGGTACGAGCTTCTCTGCATGTCGGGAAAGTCAGGATGGTTCGGTCGAGTTCTGCGGGGCCTCCGCCGGAATACCGGTTCCTCCATCCGGCGCCGGCGCCAGTTTCCTCATCATCCATTCGATATCAAAGCCTTCGCGGCGGACACGTTCGTCGAAGTAGAAGAGGCAAATCCCGATTGCCCCCACCGGCCCGATCAGCGTGGCGGCAAGGAAGCCTATTCCGAGATTCATGGCCTGCGTAAGGAACACATGCATCCCGCGCATACGCATCGACAAAATCAGGATTGGTGACTGAATTACGCTGACCACCAGGTAAAGCGCGAATAGAAGCAGGAACAGCAGAAAGATCCGAAACTTGCGGGTGGTCAGAAGCTGCGCGCTCCGCTTCATCGCGGCGCGGATGCGCAGGGACTCAACGACCGCCGCGGGCACCGCGAGCGAGACGCGCAGGTAGGCCCAGACGCCATAGATCAGGGCCAACGCGGCGCAAACATAGAGGGCAGCGGCAATCCAACCGAAGGTTGGGTCTCGCCGTCCAAACGGCGTGAAGACAATGCCTGCAATGAGCAGAGAGGTAGGCAGCCACATTGCTGCCCATGCCTGCCGCAAAACAATGAGCGTGTAGCGAAGCCAGTGCTTGAAAGCAAAGCTGTACGCGGTCGGGATCGAAGCCGGCTCACCCAGATACACCGCGGAAACCGCCCAGGTTGTTGCCGCCTGCGTGATTCCGTAGATGACGAGCGACATGAGCGCCGAGACGAATGCCAGCGTAGCTGTAATGATCTGTACCCTGTAGAGGGCCACGCCAACATGGATATGCACGTCCTGATTTGCGGCGTAGAAGAGTCGCAAGGCGCCCGTGATTACATTCACCGCCGCCGGAAGCAACGCAAGGCCCGCAAAAAGAGCGAACCGCGAACGATAGACCTGGAAGGTCCGGTCCAGCACCTCGCCTGTCGAGAGCGGCCTGAGCTCATAGTGCCGCTGCTGGCCCGCAGCGGGGGCATGGAACTGACTTGCATCGCCATAGAGATTGCCGCTGGACATGGGTTGAAGATCCTCCGCTCACAGCACGTCGATAGTAGCATTTTTCAAACAAGAGGCAGTCAATCCTGCCGTCGGGTCGCCGCCAGTTTTTTGATGCGCTGGAACTGCTGTGCGGATCGTACTGAGAATGGCGTACGCCTGAAATGACGTACACTGGGTTCCGTTCGAGAATCCTCACCCGCGGAGCCTTACTTTTTTGAAGCGCATTGGCCGGTCGCTCGTCTTACTTGCAAGCATTGCCCTCACTGCCGCTGCCCAATCCGCTGCTCCGCTCGCGCCTACTCCGCCGATGGGCTGGAACAGCTGGGATTCCTATGGGCCCACGATCACAGAGTCGCAGTTCAAGGCCAACGTTGCATGGCTCCACGAGCACCTGCAGCCCTTTGGCTGGCAGTATGTGGTGATTGATGAAGGCTGGTATCTTGCGCACCCGGAGAACTCAGCGCATCCCGGCTACACGCTTTCTGCTGATGGGCGCTACCTTCCCGCCAGCGACCGCTTCCCTTCCGCAGGCCCGGAGGACAGCTTCAAGCCCATTGCGGATTACGTCCACTCGCTCGGGCTCAGGTTCGGCATCCATATCATTCGCGGCATCCCCCGCGAGGCAGTGGACAGGAACCTTCCGATTGCCAACTCATCGTTCCACGCCGATGAGGCCGCAGACCGCGCGGACACCTGCCGCTGGAACTCCGACAACTATGGCGTGAAGGACAATGCGGCGGGGCAGGCCTACTACGACTCGCTGATGCAGCTGTATGCCTCGTGGGGCGTGGATTTTGTAAAGGTGGACTGCATCTCGTCGCCCTATAAGGCCGCGTCGATCCGGATGATCGACCTGGCGATCAGGAAGACAGGAAGGCCCATCGTTCTGAGCCTGTCGCCGGGACCGACTCCGCTGGCCTATGCGAGCGAGGTTGTGCAGTCCGCTCAGATGTGGCGCATCTCGAATGACTTCTGGGACCTTTGGAGATCCCAGCATGACGAGAATGGCTTTCCGCAAAGCCTGTTGGGGCAATTCGCGCTGCTTGCCGCGTGGGAACCTTATGCCGGCCCGGGACACTGGCCCGATGGCGATATGCTTCCGATCGGCTACCTTGGCCCGCATCCCGGATGGGGCGCGCCGCGGCAGTTGCGTCTTACCCTGACCGACACCCGTACGCTGATCACTTTGTGGTCGATCGCCCGTTCGCCGCTGATTCTGGGCGCCAACCTTACGCGCATGGATCGGGCAACCGAGGCCCTGCTGACCAATCCCGAAGTGTTGGCGGTTGACCAGCACAGCACCGGGAACCACCAGATCCTTGAAGCGGGCAAGACCAGCGGCCCGCACGCCAACGACATCGTCCTCTGGACCGCGCGCGAAGGGAATGACGCGATTCTTGCCGTCTTCAACCGCACCGACCGTCCTGCGCGGGTCAACCTGCCTCCCTGGCCCAAACTGGGCAGCCAGTTTGGGCTCGACCAGCCGACCTATGCGGTATGCGACCTGTGGCTTCGGAAAGACATCGGGCGCAGAGCATCACTCTCGGTGCTGTTGCCCGCTCACGGCGCGGCGATGTATCGGCTGAGCAAATAGGCAGCTGGCGAGGGCTGACCGCGGCTGAGGCGGCATTTGCCAAAAATGTACGTCACGCTAAATAAAAGAGACAGGTGACGGTGCGCTGATCAGAGCGGTGGCCCTTGGGACGACGCAGCAGGCGTTCTCCAGCCGGGCCAGGTCGGCCTGCATCTCCGGGCTCTCAGCCAGAGAGGCGAGCACGGCGCGGAGAATGAAGACCGCGGCATGGTCCTGCGGCCAGCGAATTCTGTAGTGCATCCACTTGCCTTCCCGGCGTGCGTTGACGATTCCGGCGCGGCGCAGATAGGCGAGGTGGCGCGAGATCTTGGGCTGGGCCTGGCCGAGTATTTCCACGAAATAGCAGACGCAAACCTCGCGGCCGGTCATGAGGTTGAGCAGCCGCAGGCGGGTTGTATCGGCCAGCGCTGCAAAAAGGCGGGCAAGGTCGTCGGGTTGGGCGGCTCGCTGCATGACGATATTATATACGTATTGACATATATATTCCAGAACAATATATTTGCTTTAGCAGATTTGAGGTGTAGAGATGGAAACAAACAGAGCGAGCACGCTGGCTGCGATACAGGAAAAATACGGGGCTGCAGCGCGCCAGGTTATGGAACGGAAGCAGGCGGCGGGATGCTGCTCGGCTAGTGGCTGCTGCGACCCGATCACAAAAGACCTGTATGGGAACGACGAGAAGCAGGCCGTGCCGGAAGACGCGGTGCTGGCTTCGCTCGGCTGCGGCAACCCCACGGCCCTGATCAACCTGCAACCCGGGGAAACTGTGCTCGACCTGGGTTCCGGCGGCGGCATTGACGTACTGCTTTCTGCCCGGCGCGTAGGCCCTGCCGGCAAGGCGTATGGCCTCGACATGACCGACGACATGCTGGCTCTGGCACGCGAGAACCAAAGGAAGTCCGGCCTCAAAAATGTTGAATTTCTCAAAGGCGAGATGGAAAACATTCCCCTGCCCGACAACTCGGTGGACGTGATCCTCTCGAACTGCGTCATCAATCTCTCCGCCGATAAAGACCGCGTGCTGGCCGAGGCGTTCCGTGTCCTGAGGCCCGGCGGCAGGTTTGCGGTGTCGGATGTTGTCGTACGCGGCGAGGTTCATCCGGAGGTGCGCGAGAGCATGCTGCTGTGGGTGGGGTGCATTGCCGGCGCTCTGGAGGAACAGGAATACGCGACCAGGCTACGCACGGCCGGATTCACTGCGGTCTCGCTGGAGCCCGTGCGCACTTACCAGATCGAAGACGCGCGCCAGTTCCTCACGGAGGCGGGTGTCGACGTCGATCGCATTGCGCCGCAGGTTGAGGGCAGGTTCATGAGCGCATTTGTCCGGGCCATCAAACCGGCCATCAACCCGGGCCACTAAGCCCACAGTCCCAGCGCATAAGGAGGCATGATGCAAGATCACTACAACGTACTGTTTCTCTGCACCGGGAACTCGGCGCGGTCGATCATGGCCGAGGCCATCCTGAACTACAAAGGCAAGGGCAGGTTCATGGCGTACAGCGCGGGCAGTCATCCTGCCGGACAGCCACGGCCCGAAGCACTTCAGCAGGTCGAATCGGCGGGACTATCGACGGCCGGCCTTCGCAGCAAGTCTTGGGACGAGTTCGCTAAGCCGGGCGCTCCAAAGCTCGACTTCGTATTCACCGTATGCGACAACGCCGCGAAGGAGCAGTGCCCCTACTGGCCGGGGCAGCCGATGACAGCGCACTGGGGTGTCGTTGATCCAGCGGCAGTCAAGGGCACTCCAGAGCAGGTTGCCCGCGCGTTCCATGACGCCTTCACCATCCTTGACCGCAGAATCGGGCTGTTTCTCTCGTTGCCCCTGGCGACGCTGGAGGACATGGCGATCAAGCGTGAGATTGACGAGATAGGCCGCTCATAGGAGGCAACGGTGAAAAGAAGTCGGTTGTCATTTTTGGACCGCTACCTGACGGGATGGATCTTCGCCGCGATGGCGTTCGGCGTGGGTCTGGGCTGGCTGCTACCCGGCGTGGTGCCGATGCTGAACCGCTTCAGCGTAGGCACCACCTCCATTCCCATCGCGTGCGGACTGATTCTGATGATGTACCCGCCCTTCACCAAGGTCAGGTATGAAGAACTGCATGAGGTCTTCCGCAATAAGAAAGTACTTGCGCTCTCTCTGGCGCAGAACTGGGTGATCGGCCCCATCCTCATGTTTGTTCTGGCGGTGGTCTTTCTTCGCGGATACCCGGAGTACATGGCCGGACTGATCATGATCGGCCTGGCCCGCTGCATCGCCATGGTGATCGTGTGGAATGAGCTGGCGAAGGGCGACACGGACTACGCCGCAGGACTGGTGGCCTTCAACTCGATCTTTCAGGTCCTCTTTTACTCGCTGTATGCGTGGATTTTTATCACGGTCCTTCCCGCAAAGCTTGGGCTGCGAGGATCGGTTGTGAATATCTCGATCGCCGAAATTGCGCAGAGCGTTTTTATTTACCTTGGCATCCCGTTTCTTGCCGGATTCCTGACCCGTACAGTGCTGGTGCGGATGAAGGGACGCGACTGGTATGATCGCGCTTTCGTTCCGCGGGTGGGACCGCTGACCCTGGTGGCCCTGCTGTTCACGATCGTGGTGATGTTCTCGCTGAAGGGAAGCTATATCGTGCACCTGCCGCTGGATGTCCTGCGGATTGCCGTGCCGCTGCTGGTCTATTTCGTCGTGATGTTTCTGGTGTCCTTCTACATGGGCCGGAAGCTGGGCGCGGACTATTCGAAGACGACGACACTGTCCTTTACGGCCGCCTCAAACAATTTTGAGCTGGCCATCGCGGTGGCGGTTTCGGTCTTTGGAATCAACTCCGGAGCGGCGTTTGCGGCAGTGATCGGCCCCCTGATTGAGGTACCGGTCATGATTTCCCTGGTGAACGTGGCCCTGTACTTCCAGCGGCGATATTTTGAGAATCCGGAGTCGGCGGCAGTGGAGCCGGTTTGCCGGGCTGTCCAGCAGAAGGAATCATAAAATATCTAATGGAATCAATGTGATATCCGGGAAATGGCTGGCGTGACGAGGCGGAAATGGGCCAAGCGGGAAACTGATGTCCGGCTCGGCGCCTGTGTTGAAATTTTTTAATTTTTCTTGCCGAATGCAGGCACCCTTTTGGGTGCCAGACTGCATCTTCCCTATTAATCAATAGAGGCCTGCTTCAGCGTCAGCCCATCTACGTTGTGAGTTCTCCCTAATGCACTTCGGTCTGCCTCCCTCCTCGGAGGCAGACTCACTCTTCTGCAAGACTCTAATCAATCCTACCCAGCAAATGCCTCTTGAGCGGGTCCGCAGGAATGCGGACCCTTTCGCTCTTGTGCGCCAAGACACGAAGGCCCGGGCGAATACCTTAGAATGGCGTCATGCCGGTCTCTCCAGAATCTCCATCGGCAATTCGCAACATTGACCAGCTCCTTACCGGAGTGGGCCTGACCCATGGCCGAAGAAAGCTGATGGCGGCCGGGTTAGAGCGGCAGCCGCGGCATCCCATGCAGGCTACTGACTCGCGGCGCGGCGCGATGCGGCAAAGAAACCGGATTGAAGTGATCCGCTCCCCGCTGTTTGAAGAGATTCCCTGGCTGATCAGCGGCTTCAGCACCCGCGCCGGCGGCAGGTCGACCGCGTACAACCCGGGCCAGTCTACAGGTGAGCTGAATTTGGGCTTTACGGCCGCCGACGACAGAAAGACAGTGCTGGCGAACCGCCGCCTCTTTCTGAGGCAGATTGCTGGCGATCCGGAATTTCCCATGGTTACGCTGAAGCAAATTCACTCTTCGCTGATTCGCACGGTGAAGCGTGAGGATGCAGGAGAGGACGCCGGGCAACTAATTCATGAATATAAGGCCGACGGAATGATGACGGATGAGCCCGGTCTGCTGCTTGCGATTCAGACCGCTGACTGTATCCCTGTACTTATTGCTGACCGCAAACGCCGGGCGGTCGCGGCCTTCCATGCCGGATGGCGCGGCACCCTGAAACGCATTGTTGAAAACGGCGTGGGGCGTATGCGACTGGAGTTCGGCAGCAAGCCAAAAAATCTGGTTGCGGCCATCGGCCCCGGCATCGGCCAGTGCTGCTATGCCGTCGGCGAAGAGGTGCGCAGCGAATTCCTCTCGCAGTTCGCATACGCGCAAGAATTATTTCGCGATGTTTATGATTCCGACCCGGTGCGGGAGAAGTATCCGCTGCTATTTATGACTGCGCGCGCTCCGGGTCACAGCGATATGGGTCCCAGTCTGCATCTTGACCTGGTTGAGGCGAACCGGCGTCAGCTTCTCGACGCGGGGCTTAAGCCGGAATCGATCTCAGTAGCAGGCCAATGCACCAGTTGCCACAACAGCCGCTTCTTTTCTTACCGGGCTGATCATGGCTTCACCGGGCGCATGCTCTCAGTGATCGGAGTGAGGGATTGAACGGGATGAGCAATTGCGCACTACCTGGGGATAGTGACAGGCCTGCATGATGCTCAGGCAAGAGCCTGCCGTGGCTCAGGCTTGCGCAGCTTTCTCACCGGGATTCACGAGGTCGCGCAGTTCTTTACTGGGCTTGAAATAAGGAACACGCTTCGCAGGGACATCGACCTTTGCTCCGGTCTTGGGGTTGCGACCGATGCGCGGCTTACGCTGACGAATGCGAAAGCTTCCAAAGCCGCGTATTTCAATCTTATCGCCAGCCTTCAATGCGCCGATGACAGCGTCAAATATGGTATCGACAATGACTTCGCCGTCGCGCCGGGTAAGATCGCCTAATTGCGTTACTTCCTCTACGAGTTCTGCCTTTGTCATGGTGAGCGTGCTCCGAAATGAGGTTAACCCTTTTTTACAATAGTAGATGCGGGATTTTTTCCGCGCGGTGCGCCGCAATGCAATTTTTGCAGCCTGAGTGACGCACCCCGCTCCCTGCGGTTAAGGATATGATACCGAAAGATTTCCGCCAAAATACAGGCTGTGGATGTGGTGAAAATCGGCTCAAGCATTCTTCTGCATGTCCAAAAATAAGCAGGCGCGCTTCGGCGCAGCGCCAGCAAAAGCTGCGCGTTGCGCTGATATCAGGCGATGAAACGCTGAAGTGATGGTTGTGGATGACGACTCAGAGGACAGCAAAGAGGCGATTGTGAAAGCGATTGCAAAGCAGCATCGTTGTATTTGTGTGTTTTGTAACGGCGAGAATCGAGGCAAAATCTACAGCGTTAGCAGAATCTCGCCAGTACAGCACACCCTCTGATCGAAGGTGCACAGTCTCGAAACGCGCAGCTCAGGAAGCCAGCGGGTGCTGGATGGGCGTTGTCGTCCGCACTTCGCGCTTCAAGACTGTCTGCACGCCTTGATTGGTCATTTCAAGTCGAAGTGTTTTGGAACACGTGCCACAGAGCCAGAAGTGCTCCATGCGGCGGATCGACTCGCCGTTGTCGTTTTCTTTCGTTTCAAAAACGAAGATCCGGCCCTCGCGCAGATAGCGGAGTGGTTTGCCGCAATTCGGATTTGCGCAGTGTTTGACCATTGCATTTCTCCAGGCGGTTTACAGCGTAGCATTGTTCAGTTACGTTGCTTGTTAAGATGCCCGCTTCGCGCACGTGGTTATATGATTTTCTCGAATTGATCTGCAATTCAATTTTTTTTCGTACGTGCCGCCGCTCTGCTTATGGTCGCGCTGTGCGACAATAGGCAGTTCGGCCTGAAAACGAATTTCGCCGATGGCCTGCCAGTTCAATCACGATCGCAATGCCTATTCTACGCTCCGCCTTTATCGCCCTGTCACGTAATGAAGCCTTGCGTCATTTTTCTGAGCGTTCCGCGATGGGACGCCGCATGTCCTCCCGGTTCATTGCCGGCATGGAGATCGAGGACGTCCTCCGTGCAGCAGAATCCATGCAGAACCAGGGTATCGCTTCCACGCTCGACAGTTTGGGAGAGAACGTAAGCACCCCGGAGCAGGCGCGCAACTCCGCTGAAATCTATCACCGGCTGCTGGATGCCATCGACAAGCGCAAACTGAACGCCAATGTGAGCGTGAAGTTGACGCAGATGGGCATGGACCTGGGACATGACCTTGCCGGTGAGATCGTCTCCGGTCTTGTGGATCACGCGGTCGCTATTAACAGCTTTGTTCGTATCGACATGGAAGGCAGCGAGTACACGCAGGCGACCATTGATCTGGTGCGGGCGCTCCACGCCAAACCGGCAAACCGGGGTCATGTGGGGATTGTGATTCAGGCGTATCTGTATCGGAGCGCAGATGATATTGCCGCGCTGATTGCGGGCGGCATCCGGATACGGCTGTGCAAGGGCGCTTACAAGGAACCGGCGAGTGTGGCGTTTCCCGAGAAGACCGATGTGGACGCCAACTTCGTGCGGCTGACCCGGACGCTGCTGCTCAGCGGCATCTATCACGGCATTGCCACGCACGACGAGGCGATGATTGCCGCAGCCAAGCGCTTTGTGAAAGAGAAAGCGATTGAAAAGAGCAGCTTCGAGTTCCAGATGCTCTACGGCATTCGCCGTGACCTGCAAAGGGCCCTCGTTGCGGAGGGTTACAACGTGCGAGTCTATGTGCCCTTCGGCGCAGAGTGGTACCCGTACTTTATGCGGCGGCTGGCGGAGCGACCGGCCAATGTGCTGTTTATCGCCAAAAATATGTTGAAGAAGTAGTCAGCCGATAACGGAATCGAAAAACCGGCGCAGGAGGCGGCTGACCATCTGGGGCTGCTCCCAGGGAGCGAAGTGTCCGGCGTCGCGGAGTTCCGTATATTCAGCTCCGTAGCCGCCGTTGCGAATGGTCTCGGCGAGCAGCTTCATGTCGGCCGGGGTGGAAGCCGGATCTTCTCCTCCGGCAAGCACAAAGGCAGGCACGCGAATCCCCCGCGCGGTTTCGATTGAGTCAGGGCGCGCCGCCAATCCCTGCTGGACGGCAATCAGGGCTGCGGGAGTGACCGTCTCCATCATCGCGCGCACCTCGGCTACCCGCTCCAGATGGCGACGCTGGGCGGTGGGGCCAATGAGCTTCACGAGTTGGGCTTCTAAAAATTCACCGGCTCCGCGCTCGCGGATTTTTGCAATCCACTCTTCGCGCTGGAGTTTAGCGGCCTCGGTATCTGCCTGCGGCTTTGCGCAGCAAAATGCCAGCGACAGTATTCGCGCCGGGGCCGAACGCCAAAGCTCATATAACGTGTAGCCCCCGATGGAGCAGCCGGCGAACAAGGCGCGCTGGATCCCCAGCTCGTCGAGCAGGCGGAGGATGTCGCCGCTAAGCCGCTGCATGGTAATGGGTCCCTCGCCAGCGGCGGACTGTCCATGCCCGCGCAGGTCTGGGATGATGACCCGGTATTTTCCAGTCAGTGACTCGGCTGCACCGAGCCAGAAGCGGTGATCGCAGGGTGTGGGATGGAGCAGAACCACGGCAGGGCCTTCGCCCCGCACCGTGTAGAAGAGTTTTATGCCGTCGGATACGTATTCCACGGTTTGAGTTTATCGAATTGGAGCAAACGGATTCAGGCTGGAAATGCACAGCAGGTTACCTGCGGCATTTGAACTCCCGCCGTCCGCCAACCAGAAACAGAAGGGGAGAGCGCATGGGCCCTCCCGTCCGGTCAGATGCTGCTTGAAGGTTTAGACAGCCTGAACGTTCTCGGCCTGCAGACCCTTGGGTCCGCGGACGACTTCAAACTGTACGCGCTGTGCTTCCCGCAGACTGCGAAAGCCGTTGGCGTTGATCGCCGAAAAGTGGACGAAGATGTCCTCACTGTTGCTGTCGCGGGTGATAAAGCCGAAGCCTTTGGCGTCGTTGAACCACTTAACAATGCCCTGTTCCATAGATAGGTGTTCCTTTGATGTTAAAAGTGCGCTTCAAATATCGAGGAAGGTAGTGCGGCAGGCAGTGCTTCGAGCAATACGTCCGGTAATCAACCCACTCAAGTACGAGCGTGACTTCAGTATATCGTAGCTTCCTGCGGCGCCTGCTGTGTAAATGGAATTTAATCAGCCGAATAAATTTGGCCTATGCACGAAATTGCTGCACCATCAGCATGATGGACAAAATGCTGACGATAATGGCCGTTAGCCATGCAATTGCGTTGAACCAATGCGAGTTGGTGTGCTTTCCCATCAGGTCCTTGCGGTTGATAAGCAGCAGCATGAGAACGATGACAATGGGAAGCAGGATTCCGTTCAGCGCCTGCGACTCAATGGCCCACTTGATCAGCGGGAAACGCGGGATGAGAACAACGGCCGCTCCGCCGACGATGAGGATGGTGTATAGCCAGTAGAAGAAGGGTGCTTCGTGGAATTTTTTGTCGACGCCGGATTCTGTGCCCAGGCCCTCGCAGACCACATACGCCGTTGAGAGCGGCAATACCGACGCCGCGAAGAACGAGGCGTTGAAGAGACCGAAGGCAAAGAGCAGGAAGGCATACGATCCGGCGAGGGGCTTCATGGCAAGGGCAGCATCAGACGCATCGCGGATGGCCCCGAGGCCGTGGATCCAGAGCGTGGCCGCGCAGGCCACGATGATGAACCAGGCGACGACGTCGGTAAAGATCGAACCAACAATCACGTCGAGGCGTGAGGCCGCGTAATCCTTTACGTTCACGCCCTTCTCAACCACTGAGGACTGCAGGTAGAACTGCATCCACGGCGCGATGGTGGTGCCGATGACGCTGATCACCATGAACAGGTAGCCGTTGTCGCGCCAGACGGAGCGCGGAGGCATCCTGACCGTGGCGACGAGAGCGGTGTGCCAGCTCGGCTGGGACATGACTCCTGTGATGATGTAGGCAATGTAAAAGACCGAGGCTGCGAGAAAGATTTTCTCCACGCTCTTGTAGTCGCCGCGCACGGCCAGGAGCCAGACCAACGCCGCGCACACCGGAACCGAGATGTATTTGCTCAGGTGAAAGAGCTGCAGGCTGCTGGCGATGCCCGCGAACTCGCCGATGACATTGCCGAAGTTCACCAGCACCAGCAGAAACATGACAATGACGGTGAGGCGCAGGCCGAATTCTTCGCGAATGAGATCGCTCAGCCCTTTGCCTGTAACCACGCCCATGCGGGCGCACATTTCCTGCACGACGACCAGCGCAATGGTGATGGGGATGATCGTCCACAGCAGCGCGTAGCCGTACTGCGCTCCTGACTGCGAATAGGTAAATATCCCGTTGGGGTCGTTGTCTACGTTCGCAGTGATGAACCCCGGGCCGAGCACGGCGAGGAACAGCAGGATCCGGATTTTCCAGCGCTTGAGCATAGGAACAGCCAATAGCCAACAGCCAATAGTGAACAGCCAATCTCCGGTCACAGGAGTCCAGTACCAATGGTCATCCGTCATTGGTCGTAAGACGAACCGCGAATGGCCTTCCGTCGCTAGACTTTTGCAATGACCAGCTCTCATCGCGAACTTAAAGTCTGGCAAAGAGCAGTTGAACTGAGCGTTGCTCTATACAAGCTAACCGACAACTTTCCGAAACAGGAAATCTTTGGGTTAACCAGTCAGCTTCGCCGTGCGGGAGTGGCTACGGCGAGCAATATCGCGGAGGGGTACGGCCGTGGTTCAACCGCCGACTACAAGCGGTTTCTCGCCATGGCGCGCGGATCGAACCTTGAAGCGCAGACCCAATTGGTCATTGCACGCGAACTCGGTTTCGGCAGACAGCACGAACTCCAGATCGCCGAAGGCCTTTCCGAGGAGGTCGCAAAAATGCTCGTAAAAATGATGAACAGTTTCTAAATGGGTGTCGTTAGCTACTGGCTATTGGCTATTGGCTACTGGCTCCTGGCTACTACTGGCTGCTCCTTAGAAATGCGATTACATGGTCGGCTTCGACCACGCCGACGAGTTTTCCCTGCTCGCCCAGTACAGGAAGCGCGCGAAGGTTATATTTGTCGAACAGCTCTGCCACCTGCTGCTCGTGGGCGTCGGCGGGGCAGGAGACGAAATGAGGTTCGGCGAGCACCTCGAGCCGGGTTTCCGGCTTGGCCAGCACCAGCCGCGCCAGTGGGACAGTTCCCCGCAGCACGCCCTTTTCGTCGATCAGGTAAATCTCCGTAATCGACTCCACATCGCCATCAAACTCGCGCAGCGCGCGGATTGCATCGGCGACAGTCGCTGACTTGCCCACCGCCACATATTCCGTGGTCATGCGCCCGGCGGCGGAGTCCTCGCGGAAGACCAGCAGCTCTTCGACTTCGTGCCGCTCCTCCGGAGCCATTTCCTCAAGAATCGCCTCAGACCGCGTTTCAGGCAGTTCAGCGAGAAGATCGGCTGCTGCCGACGGGTCCATCTCCTCCACAATGCCGGCCGCCGTTTCAGAGTCGAGCGATTCCACCATCGACTTCTGCAGCTTCGGCTCGACTTCCTCGAGCGCTTCTGCCGCGACCTCCTCGTCCAGAGTGGTCAAAATGGCCTCGCGCTCGGCGGGAGCCAGCTCTTCGAGAATGTCCGCAATGTCGGAGGGATGCAGCTGGGCCAGGCGCTCGTGCTCGATCTTCAGCTTGACCCTGCGCGCCGGGTCCACTTCGATGACGTCGACAAACTCCCAGGGAATCACACGCGCGGGGAGCTTCCTGGCAAGCGCATTCAATGCAGACGCCGGCACCGCGCCCTGGAAAAGCCTCCGCACCGCACCCCGCAGCCCAACCTCCACCTCGCGAACGCGCAAATCTTCGCTGCCGTTATGCGCGAACCATTGCAGGTCCACGTCATTCACGCGGACGACCTTGCGGCCGTGGACATCAATGATCTGGCGATCGAGCAGATCCTGGCGCAGAAAGATGTAGTCCTCGCCTCCGCTTAACGGCTGCAGTTCGGCCTCCTGCCGCAGCTCCAGCGCGCCACTCGGAGTTCGCCGAAGGTCCCTGGCGGGCACCAGGCGGGCGCCTTCACGTGTCTTGAGCACGATGCCGGCCACCTTGCCGGCCTCGGCGCCGGTGGCCACGGCAAGGTCCTTCACGCGTCCGCGCAACTGCCCTTCGCGATCGGTCACAGGCGTGCCGAGCATCGTTGTCAGCGTAGGCGCCGCGGCTCTTTCTTCATGGTTTGCCATTACGTTTCCCGACCCGGCCCCAGGGCTCAGAATCCACGCTCCCCGCCCTGTTCTGCGCAGAAGTCTACCCTAAATAATGGTCTTTGGGGGCTATGGCGCGAAAGCCGCTTGACATTGCTTCCCCGAGCAAGCAAACTTCGACGTACGGGCTTAAAACGTTTTCATAAGCGCCAGAATTAAGGGTTTCATGCCGCAACGCGAGGAAGAGCATTTGGCTGGACAACAGGCAAGCCGCATTACCTACACGCTCGAGTCCTCGCTGGACAGCGTAAATAAGGTGGAAGAAACAGCCGAACAAATGGCCAAGAAGGCAGGTGTGGACGAAGATGAGCTGTTCAAGATCACCATGGCCGTCCGGGAAGCCGCTGTCAACGCGGTTCTGCACGGCAACTCGTACGATCCTGAGAAGCGCATCACCGCCTCCTTTGAGAATACCGGCGAATCGCTGGTCATCCGCATCTCCGATCAGGGCAAAGGCATTGACCCGGCCAACCTGCCCGATCCGCTCGCTCCGGAAAACCTTCTACGCGGCTCCGGCCGCGGCATCTTCCTCATCCGGTCTTTCATGGATGAGGTACACTTCAAGCAACTGCATCCCGGAACCGAGCTGACTCTAATCAAACATCTTGGAACCACCCCATCAGGAAGCTAAGGAGGATTTTTTAGTGAGCATGAAGATTACCACCCGACAGGTGGATGGCGTGACGATTCTGGACCTCAGCGGACGCATTACCCTTGGGGAAGGCAGTGTGTTGCTGCGTGACGCCGTCCGTGATCTGCTGGCCAAAGGATCGAAGCACATTCTGCTCAATCTGGGCGACGTGAATTACATCGACAGTTCGGGCATCGGCGAGTTGGTCAGCGCCTACACCACCGCGCGCAATCAAGGCGGCGAACTGAAGCTCCTGAACCTCACCAAGAAGGTTCATGACCTGCTCCAGATCACCAAGCTCTACACTGTTTTCGACGTGAAGGACGACGAGGCCAGCGCCATCGCCTCCTTTACCCGCAGCTAAATACCCCAGTTGGAAATCGGCCGGGTAAAAACCGGTCAGCGAAAAGCGGCTAGCAGATTGAGTCTGCCGGCCGCTTCTTTTTTGGTCTGAAAAGACCGATGACGGTCAGAACTTTACCACCGGCGCATTCTGCGAGGCCGGGCTGGCGGTGAAGTAGGCGGTATCGGGGCTGAATCCGGCCATGCCGGCCCAGATGTTGTTCGGGAACTGGCGGATATAGGTGTTGTAGTCCTGTAGCGCTTCGTTGTAGCGGCGCCGCTCGACCGCAATCCTGTTTTCGGTCCCTTCGAGCTGGTCCTGCAGGGCCAGGAAGTTCTGATTCGCCTTCAGGTTCGGATACGCCTCCGACAGCGCGAGGAGTCTTCCGATCGCTGAATCCAACTGACCGCTGGCTTGAATCTCACCCTTGCGATCATTGGTCTTCTGCGCATTCAGCAGGCCCGCGTTCGCGTTGGCAACGTCAGCAAACACCGTTTCCTCGTGGGTCGCATAGCCCTTTACCGTGGCGACCAGGTTCGGAATCAGGTCTGACCGGCGCTGGAGCTGAGTCTGCACGTTCGCCCACTGGGTCTGGTAGGCGACCTGCTTGGCCACCATCTGGTTCCGTGCGGTTACATAGCTGCCAAAGACCAGGAGCGCAACCAGCACCACGACCACAACCACTCCTACTGCTATCCACAATCCACGACGCATCATCGTTCGTAATCTCCTTCAAACAAACTCAATCCTATCAATTGCCGGGCCTCACCAACTGCCGCCCGCTCCGCCGCCGCCGGTGCTGCCGCCGCCGAAGCCGCCAAAGCCATCACCACCACCGCCTCCACCGTCGCCACCACCGAAGCCGCCGCCACCACCACCGCCAAATCCGCCGCCGAAGAACATGCCCAGCAGGAAGCCGAGCAGTCCTGAGCCGCCGAAGCGGGCCAGAAAGAGGATGACGAGGAGAATGATGATTCCGAGGACGACCAACTGGCCAAAGCCGATCTGCACCTGCTGGGTCATGGGCTGCTGCCCCTGCAAGGGAGCGAGCTTAATGCCTGCGTCAGCGGCTATGATCTGCGAGATTTGTCCGACAGCCAGCGTCATTGCGCCGTCGAAGTCGTTGTTGCGCAGGTAGGGCACCATCTCGCGGCCAATCTGGCCAACTCGACCGTCGGGGAGGATGCCTTCAAGGCCGTACCCTGTCGAGATGAAGCGCTTGCGGTCCTTGACGGCGACGATGATCAGGACACCGCGGTCCGGGTCTTTCCCGCCCTTGGCGCCGATTCCCCATGCCTGGTAGAGCTGCACGGCATAGTCAAACATGTCTTCGCCGTTGAGGCTGTTTACGGTGACGACCGCGATTTGCGCATGGGCCTCGTGGTCCACCTCGCCGCACACATAGTCCAGCTTTTGAATTACGGCAGGCGACATCACATGCGCGAAATCGCTGACATAATCAGTAGGTTTTGGGAGGTCTTTGACCGCCTGGCAGAGCGCGCCCGCGGGAAGAAGCGCAAGCAGCAGCGCCAACCCTACGCGCCGGATGAACGTTCTGGGCATTGCTGTCATTCTACCCTTTGCAGCGGCGGTCATCGTTGATCCGGCGAGATTGCTCCGCGGCGGCTGCTACCATGACGGACATGGAAACTCCTACCCTTCATGGCCGCATTGCGGTTGTTACCGGAGCCAGCAGGGGGCTGGGGAAAGCAATTGCCCTCTCCCTAAGTTCAGGCGGAGCAAGCCTTGCCCTGGTGGCAAGAGACACGGAGGCGCTGCAGGCCGTCGCCGGCCAGATTCGGAATACCGGCGCGGAGGCGGCGATTTTTCAGGCGGATGTGACTGATGAAGAACAGGTCCGCCGCGTGGAGCAGGATGTGATTTCGCGCTTCGGGCATGTGGACATTCTGGTGAACAATGCGGGGATTAATATCCGCAGGCCGCTGGAGGAGTACCAACTGGATGAGTGGGAAAGCGTGCTCACGACGAACCTGACGAGCGCGTTCCTGATGTGCCGGTCTCTGATTCCGCACATGAAGGGCCGCGGCTACGGACGCATTATCAACCTGACGTCGATTATGAGCCATGTTTCCCTTCCCGGGCGGACGGCTTACTCCGCCAGCAAGTTCGGCCTGCTGGGGCTGACCAAGGCGCTGGCTCTCGAACTGGCCGCAGAAGGCATTACGGTGGTCGCGGTGAGTCCGGGACCGTTCGTGACAGAGATGAACGCAGCGCTGATTGAGGACGCAGAGATGAACCGCAGGTTTGTGTCGCAGATTCCGGTTGGGCGCTGGGGCGCGCCTGAAGAAGTCGGCGAGCTCGTGCGTTATTTATGCTCGCCGGCTGCCGGATTCATTACAGGAACCGACATTCTGATCGACGGCGGGTGGACAGCACAGTAGGCTTCCCCATTCATTCCTGGCCGTTCTGACTGCATTTGACTGACCTCGCAGCTCCGGAAGGCGTATGCTTTTGCTCATAATACGAAAGCCAGGGAGGCATAACCATGGCGTATTTTGAGCGGATTCGCGACGTCGTCTCCGGGCCCTACAGCCCGGAAATCATCCGGCAGAGGACGGCCGCCGGATGGCAGCTTGTCTCCATTGAGTGGCGGCGCGAGCTGCCCGGCAACGCGCCGCTGAGCGAAGGCGCATTCGACGAGGAGATTCCCTACGGCCTGCGCATCTCCGATGACTGCAAGCGGCTGGAGGTTGAACCGCGCGAGCATGAGGCAATGGTGCTGATGATGGAGCTGCTGGTACAGGACTTCCCTCTTTCGAGCGTGGTGAGCGACCTGAATGAAAAGGGCTTTCGCACGCGAGAGGGCAAGCCGTGGAGCCGGATCTCGGTTTTCAACATGCTGCCGAGATTGATTGAGATCGGGCCCACGCTGTTTCCTTCGCGCGAGTGGGAGCAACGTCGGCGGAAGTTTGCGCGGATGATTTAGATCCCTGCGTATCGAGGATTCTGCCGGACGCACGGGTCCCCGGCGCTGTGCGGAGCTTGACTTATGTCTTCACACCGTTGTCTGTGGCCATCTGTTTGATGACCTCAAGTTGACCCCGGGTCATTTGCGCACCCTCTTCTGCCACTTGCTTTATGGCAGGATTCTGAGTGTTGGTCGCTTCCTGCTGGAAAGCCGCGAGGTCGTCGTTGTGCGCCTTCACCATGGCCTTGATGTAGGCCTGGTCGAACTGTGTGCCTGACAATGTGCTGAGCTTCGCATAGAGTTTCTTATCTTTTTTCGAGGGGCCTTCCGGCGGGCGCATTTCGATCTGCGACGCTACCTGCTTGATGGCGTTGTCGAGTTGCGTGCGGTCCTGCACCATCTTCTGCCCGTACTGGCGCACATCGGCGCTTGCACCCTTTTGCTCCGCCAATTGGCTGAGTTGCACCTCGCCCATGCCGCCTTCTAATGCATCCTGCACAAATGCTCTGTCCTGCATCTTTTGCATTGGGGGCTCGCCCATCGCGTTCATGTTGTTCATCCCGGTATTGCCGGCGTTGGGGTTCTGGGGTTGAGTGTTCGGCTGCATTCCGCCCATCGGCTGCTGCTGTGCGAATACAACTGCACCGGTCAATAAGACAGCGGCGGCGACTGCTGTGATTCTGAAGAGCGATTGCATCATAGGAGAGGTTCTCCTTCTGTGTTGAACGTGAACGGACGCAGATCGCCGTCCTTCTTAATGGAGAACGGCCGCCCACGCGCAGGTTGTCTTGCACCCTTTACGGCTGCGATATGGCGAAAGCCAATTCAACATTGTGAGGCAACCAGGCGATGTTCAATGCATCACGGGCAGGTTCCAGTGCCGCCAGACACTTATCATGCGCAGCAAAAAGCAGACCAGGGCGCCTAAAGCGGCGACCACGGAATTCGGCAGCTTGATTCTGCGGCCGACAACGATTACCAATGCTCCGGCCAGGGCCGCCGTGGCGTATACATCGGCGCGCAGGACGGTAGGCACCTGGGCAAGCAGCACGTCGCGCACCGTTCCTCCGCCAACGCCGGTGATGCCGCCCATGAGAATGGCAATAAAGGGATGGATGCGGTATTCGAGCGCCTTCTCAGCTCCGGCAACACAGAAGAGGCTTAGACCGGCGGCATCGAGGGTAAGCATGAGCATGCGAGGGATATGCTGGACCGGGCCGCTGAACAAAAACACCAATGCCGCGCCGAGAAAGGCGATCACTCCGTAGCGCCAGTCGCGGATGGAATTGGGCGGATTGGCTCCGATCAGCACATCACGGATGATTCCGCCGCCCAGCGCGGTTGCAAATGCCAGCACCATCGCACCCAGAAGGTCGAGATGACCCTTGGCCGCGGCCAACGCGCCCTCGACGGCAAAGACGAATGTACCCGCGAAGTCCACTGCCAGAAGCAGCGTCGCAGGCTTCGTTTCGATCTTCATCTGGTTCTCACAGGAGAGCTTACGATAACGGATGCCGGATCAGTTTTCAATATGGCATGCCGCCCCTGCGGTATTCGCTACCCCATCTTTTCCGGTAGCGTCTCAGTTTGAATCCCGGTATTGGAAACGGATCTCCGGTTATGGGTCACACTGACAATGCGGCGCGCAGGCAGCGTTCAACCTCACCTCCGCGTGACGTTGGTTCAGGCTATTCTTCTGAAGAAGTTGAAATGGAGATTTGCAGCATGGCGAAACTTGTCTACGGATTGAATCAGTCCCTCGATGGCTACGTCGACCACATGGAACTTGGCCCGCCTGCGCCCGCGGCCTTTCGTCACTTCATCGAGCTGGTGCGTGGCCTGACGGGCTCGATATACGGTCGCCGCTTGTACGAGGTCATGCGTTATTGGGACGAAGACCTTCCTGATTGGGATGAGGAGGACCGCGAGTTCGCGGTGGCGTGGCGGAGCCAGCCGAAGTGGGTTGTGTCGCGTTCGCTCAAGTCAGTCGGCCCCAACGCCACGCTTATCGCGGATAACTTCGAGACGGTGATACGCAGGCTGAAGGCTGATCTGGCCGGCGAGATTCAGGTTGGCGGACCAGAGCTGGCGCAAAGCCTGACCGAGGCCGGTCTTATCGATGAGTATCGACTCTACCTTCGCCCCATCGTGCTTGGCAGCGGCAAGCCATTTTTCGCCGGCCCCCGGCCGCCGCTCCGCCTTGTGGCCAATGATTTAATCGCCGAGGACTTGCTTCGGTTGACGTACGTTCCTGCTTAATTGCGCGACTGGCCCGGCGGATAGCGCCGACGCGTCAGGCCCACTTTGTATCGTGAGCGGAAATCCAAACTGAGACACTACCTCGCTTCTTTGAGGCCCACGCCAACGAGCCAGCGGTTCATGGGAGAGGTGGTCAGAAGGCCGAGGACCATTGCGATCTGCATCATAAGCCAGAAGACCGGGTTGAGCGGCGTGAGGTGCGGATGCGGGAAGAGCCAGAAGTGTGTAACCGCCATCCATGCATACATGCCGACCTGAAACGCGATGATGGACAGAGTGTCCGCCTTGATGGCCGCGACGATGGCCTGGCGCACGGTGAGGTTGCCCATTGGCTTGATGGAGTAGTACTGGAAGACGATGCCGAGCGCCCATGCGCCGACGAAGTCCCAGACATAGCTCGCAGCAAGGGTTGAACCGGCGATGGTGAGACCGAAGGAGAAAATCGCGAACTCGACAATGATGTCGGCGAGGGCGCACCCGGCGCCGCAGTGGCTACCGGCAAGAAATGCCTGCGGCCAGGTGGGAGGCGCATTGCCCCCGCCGTGCATGTGCATGTGAGCCATGTGCCCGCCGGCTGCGTCGCGAGACATTTTGCGCCCGGCACGGAAGTACCACCAAAGCCCGATGACGCTCAGGTACAGCGCGGTGACAGGCCAGACAGCGTTCATGATGGCCATGGATTGCGGGTGCCTTGCTTCGTCTATTGCGATGATGAGGGCACATACGACAGCCACTGCGATTGAAAGCCACGCAACCGTAATCAGCATTGGATCTCCGTTGCATGTTCGATGCGATGCCGACGGCAGAAGTGCACAATTCAGGCCTAGCGGCACTCGTCTTCTGCCGCAGGCGCCGTTACCCTAGTATCTATGCCAGAACTTACGCCTCCTGTTGCGCCTGTACATCCTGTCGAAACCAAAATTCACAACCGCACACTGACTGACGACTACGCCTGGATGCGCGACCGCGAGAATCCAGAGGTGATTGCGTACCTCGAAGCAGAGAACGCCTACACCACCGGCATGACCGCGGGCGACGAGGCGCTGCGCGAGACGCTGTACAAAGAAATGCTGAGCCACATCAAGGAGACCGATGTCTCTGTGCCCTTTCGCGACGGAGAGTACTGGTACTACTCGCGCACGGTGGAGGGCTCGCAGTATCCCATTTACTGCCGCAAGCCGGGGACGCCGGAAGCAATCGACGATGCTGCGCCTGAGCAGGTCATTCTCGACGTGAACGAGCTCGCCAGGGACCAGCCTTATATGGCCCTCGGCGGCTTTGCCGTCTCCGATGACGGCAACCTGCTGGCCTACTCGACCGACAACACTGGCTTCCGCCAGTACACGCTGCAGGTGAAGGACCTGCGCACGGGAGAGCTGCTGGCTGAGCATGTGGAGCGCGTTGGCTCGATAGTGTGGGCCGCCGATGACCGGACCCTGTTCTATACGGTCGAAGATGAGGTACAGAAGCGCCAGTACCGGCTGTACCGCCATGTGCTCGGGGCCCCGCACACGGAAGACCCGCTGATCTACGAGGAAGCTGACGAGCGGTTCAACATCGGGGCCGGGCGCAGCCGCGACCGCGAATATATTGTTCTGGAGTCGTCGAGCCACACCACGTCAGAAGAGCGCTTTCTTCTCGCTGACTCGCCTGCAGAAGCCTTTACGCTCATCGAGCCGCGCCGCGATGACATTGAGTACTACGCCGATCATCGCAACGGGCTCTTCTACATTCGCGCGAATGACACGGGGCGCAATTTTCGGCTGGTGACTGCGCCTGTGAGCGCGCCGGGGCGCGAAAACTGGAGCGAGATTTTGCCGCATCGCGCAGACGTGATGCTGGAAGACGCCGACCTGTTTGCCGGATTTTACGTGGCATGCGAGCGGCGCGATGGATTACCGCACCTGCGCGTGGTCCACTTCAGCGGGCCGGGACCGGAGACGGCCGAGTCCCGGGAGATTGCTTTCCCGGAGCCTGTCTACAGCGCGCACCCGCACACCAACCGAATCTTTGACACGACGAAGTACCGGTATGGATACCAGTCGCTGGTGACGCCCGGCTCGGTCTTTGAGTATGACGTGACGACGGGCGAGTCGAAGCTGCTGAAGCAGCTTGAAGTCCCGGGAAACTTTGACAAATCGCTGTATGCTTCGGAGCGGCTGTTTGCGAAGGCGCCGGACGGCGTGGAGGTGCCGGTGTCGCTGGTGTATCGCAAGGACAGGTTCGCGCGCGGGAAGAATCCGCTCTTTGTGTATGGATATGGATCCTATGGCTATTCGCTGCCCATCGGGTTCAACAGCAACCGCCTGAGCCTGCTGGATCGCGGCTTCGTGATGGCCTATGCGCACATCCGCGGCGGAGGTGACATGGGCAAGCCGTGGCATGACGCAGGACGCCTGATGCACAAGCGCAATACGTTCAGTGATTTTATTGCCGTCACGCGGCATCTGCTGCGCGAGGGCTACGGAGACCCGGCGCGCGTAGCCATTGAAGGCGGCAGCGCGGGCGGGTTGTTGATGGGCGCGGTGGTGAATATGGAGCCGGGGCTGTTCCGCGCCGTCGTTTCGCATGTTCCGTTTGTCGACGTGATGAACACCATGCTGGATGCGTCGCTTCCATTGACGGTTCCCGAATATGAGGAGTGGGGCGACCCCAACCAGCCTGCGGCCTTTGAGTACATGCTGAGCTATTCACCGTACGACAACCTTGAGGCGAAGAGTTATCCGGCCATGCTGGTCAAGACCTCGCTCTACGACAGCCAGGTGATGTACTGGGAGCCGGCAAAGTACGTGGCTAGGCTGCGGCGGCTGAAGACGGACAGCCATCCGCTGCTGCTGCACACGAACATGAGCGCCGGGCACGGAGGCGCGTCAGGAAGGTATGACTACCTGAAAGAGATCGCGTTTGATTATGCGTTCTTGATGAGGGAGCTGGGGCTTGAGATGTGAGCCGCACTGCGTCCGGCCTTTGAACGCTGCACGCCGCGGACTCTCGACAGCACCATCCAGCTCAGCGCAGCCAGTGAGCCATCGGTGAGCAGGCTGGCCCAGGCTGCGCCCTGCCACGACCAACGCGGAATCATCCAGGCGCAGAGAGCGAGATTGAGCGTGGCGGCAGCGATCTGGGTTGCGGTGCGGTTCCACTGCGAGGCGGATGCGGTGATGGTGGTTCCCCACGCATAGTGCAGGACGCGCAGGAGCGGAAGCAGCGCGAGCCAGCGCAGGGCCGGGACCGACTCCGCGAAGGACGGCCCAAAGAGCCAAGGCACGAGTGGTGCGCCGAAGAAGAGCGCGGCCGCCGCGGCGACTCCATACAACGAGGTCCGCCGCAGGATGCGCCCGGACAGCGCGTGCGCCTGCTCGACGCCCTCGCCACCAGCACGGAACAGGCGCGGAGTGGCCGCCGCGTAGACGCTGTAGAGCGGTACCGTCGCCATGTCTGCGACGCGATAGGCGGCCCCGTAGATGCCGGCGGCGAAGGTCTGGCCGAGGCTGACGAGGAAGGTCTTATCGATGTCGTTGTAGAGGGAGATGGATGAGTTCGAGAGCGAGAAGCTGAGGCCTTCGCTCCAGTCGCGCCGGTGCATCGGCTCCCAGCGCGGCCAGCCCAGCCGCGCCGTGACCAGTGCGAACGACACGAGGCCCACCACAAAAGGAGCGATCCAGTAGATGCGGGCCCAGACGAGCGCGTCCGCATGGCCGCCCCAATGGACGTAGGCGAACAGGGCCGCCGCCAGCAGCGCGCGCCCCGCGTTCATGGCGGCGGTGAGCTGGGCCATCACGCGTATCTGGCCGACGCTCTGGAAGGCGCGTCCGGCAAGTTGCGCGGCCTTACCGAAGAGCCCGTCGGAGACCGCGATCCAGGGTATGAGCAGACGTAGACCGGGGTTGAGGAAGATGTGTCCGAAGGCGAGCGCGATGAGCAGGAGTGCGACAAACCCGATCGCAGCCATTCGCAGCGCCGCGCCCCACGCAGCGGCAAAACGCGCGCGGTCGCGGCTTACGTCGCGCAACATCACCATCTCCATGCCCAGGCTGCTGAACTGGCTGAGCACTGCTACGAGCGCCACCACGCCCACGAACGCACCGTACTCGCGGCTGCCCAGCACGCGGCCCATGAGCACGAAGTAGACGGCCTGAAAGCCGAGCGCGGCGGTCCGACCGGCGATCATCCACGCGGAGCCGCGCCGGAGGCTTTCGGACGTTTCGTTCATGGGCGCGCCTCTGCCTGATCGGCGACCGAGGCGGTTACGCCAAGCACTTCGTCGTACTTGTCTTCCAACAGCGCGGTTTGCCGCTTGAGGCTGAAGTGCTGCTCCACCCGGCTGCGCCCCGCAGCACCCATGCGCGCGGCGAGCGACTGGTTGCCGAGCAATGTCGCGATGGCGTCTGCGAGCGCTTCGATGTTGCCTTGAGGAACCAGCAGGCCGGTTTCGCCGTCCGCCACGGACTCTGACAACCCTGGCCCCGCGAAGCCGATGACAGGGACCTGCATGGCCTGCGCCTCGCAGGCGACCAGGCAAAAGCCTTCGCGGGCGTCGCTGGGGATTGCAACCACCGCGGCACGCTGCATCCAGCAGCGCACGGCGTCTGCGTTTTGCGCGCCCACGAAGGTGCAGCGTTGCAGTGTGGTCCGGGCCTGCGCTTCAAGCTGTGGGCGGAGTGGGCCGTCGCCCACGACCACCAGCTTTGCTTCCGGAACCTGCGCCTCAACCTGTTGCATGGCGCGGAGAAGGTGCGCACATCCTTTGACCTCGACCAGACGGCCGACGAACAGGACGAGCGATTCACGCGGACTCACGACAGGCGGGCGGAAGAAGTCGACGTCGATCCCGATCCGGTGCACGCAAAGCTTTTCTGCGGGAAAACCGCGCTCCAGTGCCGTCTGGCGAATGAATTCCGAAACGCAGACAAATAGCTGCGCGCGCTCCCACAGCGTCTCTCTGTACCGCAGGTATGCCCGGCCCACCCCGAGCCGGCGCAGCGCCGCGTCCTCGCTGTTCACGTCGTAACCGTGCAGCGTAACGATGAGTGGAACACCCAGCCGTCGCTGGATGGGCATGGCCACGGCTGCATCAGTGGCAAAGTGCGCGTGGAGCAGCTCCGGCTGCAGCGCTTCAAGCCGTTGCAGAAAGCGCGGCGCATAGCCGGTACGCAGATACGCCCGCCGTGCAATCTTGCCCCGCAGCGCATTGCCGCTTGTGGCCGCAATCACGCGTCTTTCATCCAGAGTGATGCCGGCCGCCACGCGCTTCAGCCCGGCAAACCATGGCCGATACCGCGTGAGCGCGCCCGCCTGCGAGGCGATGAACGTTTCCGACAGCGGAAGCAGCTCACTGCGAAACAGCAGCAGGCGACGCATACGCCCTCCACTCTTCCGAGTGCGCGACTTCGGCGGCAAGCCGGTCTTCCACGCGCAGAAATTCAATATTCGCCACTGCAGCGACATAGAGCACCCAGAAGATGCCGTTGTAGGTGAGCAGCGTATTTTCATCCAGGTTGTAGAGCAGCACAAGCGCGAGCACAAAGACTGGCCAAAGCACGCGCTCCACCTGACCCGCGCGCAGCACCGGCCAAAGCTGCCGGAACGCCCGCGCATAGCTCAGGGCAAACAGTGCAAGCCCGGCGAACCCGAGGTTCAGCCATATCTCAAGGAAGCCGTTGTGCGCGTGGAAGACGACAAAGTTGAGGGCGGCATCGACGCGGAACGCCTCGCCGCGTGTGCCACGCCAGAAGGCCTCATATCCCCAGCCCAGCCACGGCCGCTGCGTGATGAAGATCCATACCTGTTGCCAGATCAGCGTGCGGCCTGAGAGCGTCGCGTCGCGCCCCAGCCAGGCCAGCAGCGGCCTGCGCCACTCAATCAAGGCCAGCACCGCGGCAGGCAGTCCGAACAGCAAGCCAAGCGCGGCCATCACGCGGGTCGGCGCGTCGACGCGCTTCGCCACCGCCATTGCGCCCCACAGCGCGAGCACAGCAGCCTCCAGCAGCCAGGCTGAACGCGACCCGCTCATGAAGAGCACGCCGAGGAAAAACCCGGCGCTGGCGATGCGCTGCCAGGCCGGTTTCCACTCGGCCAGCAGGACCGCCGTTGCCAGCACCATCATTTCCCCGCACGCGTTTTTCTGCGTGAAGACGCCCTGCCAGTCGGCATGGTGTCCTGCGGAGTAATCCAGGCCAAGCCTGGGAAACTCCAGTGCCAGCGCCACCGAGGCCGCCGCGAGCGACAACATGGTGACGCGCAGAATAGCGAGCTGTCGATGCACCGGATACCGCATGGCGAGATAAAGCCCGAACATTCCCGCAAGGGCGAACGGTATGGACCGGCGCACGGTGTAGGCCGGAAACTGCGACCAGAGCGTGGAAGCGATAGCGAGAAGGGCGAGCGCCAGTGTCCACTGCATTGCGCCGAGGTGGCGGGCCAGACGCCCCGCGTGCCGCAGCAGCAGATACGCGATTGCCCCGTACACGACGATTTGCGAACCCACGCCGCCCAGAAACATGAGCTGTGTTGCCGGGAGGCTCACGGCCTCCGGCGCGTGGTTGGGAGCGATGAAAGTCACGGCTCCCTGCACGGCAAAGAAGGCAAGGATACCGGCGCACCACAGCTCTTCTAAACTCATACTGCGGCGCTCGGCGGCCTCAGTATCCCGCATAGATCAAAGCCGAACTGGCCGAAGCCACGATTGCGCTTGTACCTAACACCACGTTCTTGGCAAAGCTGAACGGAATGTAGATGACGTCGTTCGCGTGCAAGAGTTCGTCAGGCGCCTCGCCTTTTTCAATCTGCCGCAGCGGCAGATCTTCGGCATCAAAGGCCCCGTTCAGGTTATGAATAATCCTCGCCTTCTTCTCGTTCGCCGTGCGATTCACTCCCCCGGCTGTCGCGATGGCCTGCATCACAGTCATGCGCGATTCGTTATTCATCACGTAGCCGCCCGGACGGCCTACATCGCCCAACACATAGACGACGCCCGCCTTGGGAACCAGGATCCTGTCGCCGGGGTCGATCATGACGTTGGCCATCAGCGCATCGTGCGCGCGGTTGGACAGAAACACCCGTTCCTCGCGCTGCTTCACGCCGGGCGCGCGTTCAATCATGATGTGCCGGTCGGCTTCGGGCGTGAGCCCTCCAGCCATAGCGAGCAGATCGAGCAGCGTTCGCGGCGCGGTGATGAGGTAGGTACCCGGCTTCTCCACCTGCCCCAGCACCGATACCGGCGCGGTCGCGTACTGCTCCACAAACACGTCGACGTCCGGGTGCTTCAGGTAGTTTTCCTTCAGGTAGAGCGCTGCAATCTGGTCCGCCGCGCTTCCCGGATCGAGCCCGGCCACATGGACGTTGCCGATCAGCGGCAGGTCCACCTCGCCGGAGTCGCGCACGCGCACCTGCTCGCCCAGCTCCGGTTCGCGCAATACCGTTACGTGCAGCAGATCGCCGGGGCCAATCGGCAGACTCTCGTGCTCCGGCGGCTGCACCGCATTTGCCGTAAGGGTATTGCCTATCATCGGAGCGTCCTTCACCGGCGGCAGCGCCTTCGGAGCAAACTCCTGAGCAGTCGCCATCCCAGCCCAGAGCGCCAGCCCTCCAAACAGAAGCCCGTATCTATGCATGTCCGTGCACCTTTCCCGCATACGCGCGCCCGTTGTATCCGTAGTAGGCAAAGTAGTCGGGCGAACCCTCCGGTACGCCGTTCATCACCACCTCCATCACCGCCTGCTCGGGCAGATTCTGCATGATCATGCGGTAGCTGCGCTGCGCAGCCTGCATGGTGGTCGACTCGTACCGAACCACCAGGAGCGTCCGGTCGCACAGCCGGGCCAGTGACGCCGCGTCCGGAACAGGGAGCACCGGCGCGCTGTCCAGCACCACAAAGTCGTATTTCGCCCGCCACTGCTCCATCAGCTTGCTCATGCGCGCAGAAGGCAGGAGGTCGGCCGCGTCGCGCGCGCCCGCGCCTGCCCAGACAAGCGAGAGCCCTGCCGCCTGCGCGCATGATATTGCTTCCGCCGCGCCGCCCGGCATCAGCGCATCCGAGAGCCCGCGCTTGGTCTGCGCATTTGCGCCGGCATCGAACAGCAAATGCAAACTCGGGCAGAGCAGGTCTGCATCGACCAGCAGCACCTTTGCGCCGGACCGCGCCAGCGACACCCCCAGCGACGCCGCCAGCCTGCTCTTGCCGTCGCCCGGTACGGCGCTGGTTACGAGCATGACCTGCGAGGACTCCTTACGGAGCGGCAGCGGGAACGACCGCCCATGCAGCGGCGCGACTGTACGGCTCATTCCCTGCCCTTCCTCCGCAGCGATCGAGTCGATCACGCCCGGCCTGCGACGCGTCCACGGCAGCCCTCGCGGTGGCTCATACTTTGGAATGACGCCCGCCAGCGGAACGCCGAGCGCCCGCTCCAGATCATCCACCGAACGCACGCTCGCATCCGTTGCCTCGCGCACGAGCGCGCCCGCGCAGCCCAGAAACAGCCCTCCGGCCAGGGCTGCCGCACAGTACAGCGGAACGTTGGGGCTCTGAGGGTGGTTCGTCGGCGGCTCAAGCGCGGCGCTGGCAACGGTGAGGTTGGTTGATCGCAGACCCTCCAGCACACCAGCCTCCTTCAGCTTGCTTAACAGCCCCTGATACAGCTCGCGGCTCCCATCCGCATCCTGCTTTGCCAACTCGTAGGCCACCGTGCGGTCGTTCGTCGCAATTGCAAGCTGCTTCTGCTTTTCAAAGTCCGCGCGGGCCGCGTCCTCGGCGCGCTGCGCAATCTCATAGTCTGTGCGCGCCCGTTCGCCGATGCGTTGAATCTCTGCCTGAATGGCCTTGTTGATCCCGTCCAGCCGCCCGTGCAGCTCGGCCATCATCGGATACGCGCTGCCGTAACGTGCGTTGTCCTGGTCGATCTCCGCCTGCACCTGCACCTGTTCGCCGCGCAGCGTCTGCAACAGCGCCAGCGAGTTGATCATTGCCGGAGTTGCGCCCGCAGCCGCGTTGCCGGCCAACCCCGAGATCATTTCCGGATCGCCGCTCTTTGCAACCTCGTAGATCGACTGCTTGAGGATGCGATTCTGTTCCGCCGCGGCCATTGCGCTGTTGAGCTCATCGAGCCGCGCCAGCACCAGGTTGTGCGCGCTGTCTCCGCCGTAGATGCCTGTGCCCTGCTCGAGATGATCTGCCGTCTGCTGCAACTGCTCTGTCTGCTGCTTGAGCGCAGACAACTGTCCGGCAAGCCACGCGGAGACCTGAGAAGTCTCCTCGTACCGCGACTGGAAGGTGTACTCCTGCAAAGCACTGATGAGGTGGTTGGCGACTGCGGCGGCCAGCCTGGGATCCGGACTCGAATAGCTCACGCTGATCAACCGCGTTCCCGTGAGGGGCTCAACCTTAAGGTGGCTCGCAAAGATCTTCAGCACCACATCGCGGCGATTGGGAGCGTCATCCAGCGGCACTGACATTGGTTCGAGAGGTTTTTTCCAGAAGAACAGCCATTCTGGAAGATGAAACCCTGTGCGGTGCTGCGGGAAATAGTCCGTGGTGGTTTCAAGGTGAAGCTGCTTCACCACCATCAAGGCCAGAGTGCTGGATTGCAGAAGGCGGGCATCGGTCTCCATGGTCATGCTGGTATCGAGCGCCGAGTTGTCCGCACCCGAGTCGTCGCCGGAAATGCTGTGGTCCAACCCAAGCGCGTCCGGTGTGTCCTTCTCGACCTCAATCTGCCCGGTCGCACGGTACCGCGGCGTCGCCAGCAGGCAGTAGACACCAGCCAGCGCAACCATGCACAGCACGGAGACAGCGATCATCCTTCGTCTTCGGCGACAGATCGCCAGCAGGTCAGTCAGCGTCCACTCGCGCCGCGATGCTGCAAAGAGATCGCCGCGCTCCAGTACTCGTCCTTGTCTTCCCACCAATCCGCTCATGTGTTGCGCACCAGTACAACCGATCCGTCAAAGTCAAAGCTGAAGTCCATTTCGTTGAGGCCCGCACGCGTCATCACCTCGCGCAGCCTGCGCCGGTCATTCGTCTGAAACAACAAAAAGCCATTGCCGCCTGCACCCACCAGCTTGCCTCCGGTTGCGCCACCCTGCCTGATGGCGAGATCGTACAGCTCGTCGGTGCGCTCGTTGGACATCGCTTTCGAGCGTGCACGCTTTTTCTGCCAGTGCGCATCCATGAGTGGGCCGAATTCGGCGATGCGTCCGCTCTCCAGCACGCTGCGAATCTCGCGACCCAGCTCCTTTGTGAAGTGCAGCCCGTCCAGCATGGCGCGATCGCCATCGAGCGACCGCTGTTTCTGCTCGGCCAGCAGGTCCGATGCATTGCGCGTGTAGCCCGCGAAAAACAACATCAGCGAGTCGCGCAACTCGCGAATGCTTGCGTCGCCAATTTCCAGCGGGACCACGCTCACGCTGCCGTCGGTCGCATATTCCTGGCACAGCAGTCCGCCATAGGCCGCGATGTACTGGTCCTGCATGCCTACCGGCTCGGCCAGCCGCGTCATCTCTACTTCAATCGCCTCTCGCGCCAGCTTTTCCGCGCAGACCGGCTCGCGCTTGTAGGCATGCAGCGCATGCATAAGGCCCACAGTGAACGTTCCCGACGATCCCAACCCGGTGCCTGCGGGAACATCTGCCACGCTCACCACCTCGAGCGGCATCGGAACGTCCTGCATCGCCAGCGCCTCGCGCATCAGCGGGTGCCGAATCGTCTCGCGCGTATCCGCGTGCTCGGTCTCGGAGTACTTGAGGAAGTAGCCGGGGAGAAAACTCTTGTTCACCGTGATGTACACATACTTGGTAATCGCGGCCGACAACACAAAACCGCCAAACTCCTGCGAATACGAAGGCAGATCCGTCCCTCCCCCGCCCAGCGAGATGCGCAGCGGCGTACGCGTCATGATCACGCGTTCACCCCGCTCAGGATTTCGGAAGCGATTGCGCGTTGCGACCGCAGAAACGCATCGGCCTCTCGCAATCCGGCAGGCGAGCCAATTTCGTAGAACCGCTCCCGCACCTCGTACCCGGCCATTTCTCCGCGCGCAGCCAGCTCCGTCTGTACGGCCGCCAGATCAAAGACGGCGCCCGCCGGCCATTCGCGGAACGTCTCCGCCTTATACAGACCAAGCCCGTAGTCGATGTGGCGCATTGCGCCAGCGCAGTCGTCATGCCCGCGCTTCGCGTAGCGGACAACCCTGCCTCCGGCAAACTCAACGTTGCTTGCGTCCCAGCGGTCCTGGTTGCAGTGAATCGTCATCAGCGCCGCCTTCTCTGATGTTTCAAACGCGGCCATTACAGCAGAGAAGTCCACGCGCAGATAGCTGTCTCCATACATCACCCAGAACTGCTCGCCGAGCAGTGGCAGCGCCTTGCGGATGGCGCCGCCCGTCCCCAGCAGCACAGATCCGTCATGCGAGTACCGCACCCGGCAACCGAACCGGCCGCCGTCGCCGACGAAGTCCTCGATCATCGCGCCGAGGTGTCCGCAGCAGATCACTACGTCTGTCACGCCCTGCTCTGCAAGAGCCCTCAACTGATGAGCCACAAACGGCCGGCCCGCGACCACAACCAGTGACTTCGGCACATGCCTGGCGACAGTGCCCAGTCGCGTCGCGAGTCCGCCTGCCAACAGCGCCAGCGCCGGCATCGCGTCGTGCGAACGCGTCACTTCCCTATGCGGGCGCAGGCGCATACGCCGTCTCCTGAACCATCTCCTGCGCCATTTCATGCAGCGACCGTCGCACTGCCTCGCGGCTGTTGAAGCGTGCCCGCCAACCCAGCGCCCCCATCCTGCCGGCGTCCAGTCGCACCACTGGAACATCGCCCTTCCATCCACGGTCGCCTCCGGTGTACTCCCAAACCGGGAGGGGATGAATTCCGAGCGCCTCGGCTGCCATCTCCGCAATCTCCGTTACGGTCACTGCGTCGTCGGTCGCAACGTTCCAGACGTGAAAGCCGTCGCTTACTTGTGCACTCGCCAGCAGCGCCGCAGCCACTACGTCCGTGACGTGGACGTAGCTTTTGCTCTGGCGGCCGTCACCCAGAATCCGCAGCCGCGCCGGGTCATTCCCTAGCCGTAGAAGAAAATCGAAGCCCACGCCATGCGTCTGCCGCGCGCCCACCACATTTGCAAATCGAAAGACGCAAGCCGTGAACCCGAACATCGCGCAGTAGCTCGCAATCATCGCCTCGCCGGCCAGTTTGCTTGCCCCATAGGTTGAGATCGGCGTCAGCGGCCCGGAATCTTCGCGTAGCATCGTCTCGCCGCGCTCGCCGTACACGCCGCTGCCTGAGGCATACAGCAACCGCCTCACGCCTGTGCGGCGCATGGCCTCAAGCACGTTGTTGGTCAGCAGCGTCCCCTGATAAAAGTCGATCTCCGGCTCTGTGGCTGCGCGGGCGATGTCCGGATTCGACGCCAGATGAATCACGACATCATGCCCGGCCACCGCGTCGCAAAGAGCGCGTAGGTCCGACGCATCGCCGCGCGCCACGCGCAGCCGCGCGTCGTACATGTGCCGTTCGTAATGCTGTTCGCGCCCGGATGAGAAGTTGTCGAACAGCGTGACGCGTTGCGTCGCCGGTGAATCCATCAGCGCATCCGTGAAGTGGCTGCCGATGAATCCGGCGCCCCCTACAATGCACACGCTCGTTCCGCAACCGCTCATTCGCTTATCTCTCAAAGGAAATTGTGGATTTGCGGCAACGGTATCACCCAGGTCCAAAACGGGACAGATTACCTAAGTCAGGCGCGTTACTTAAGTCAGGCGGGCGCATGCTTTGCGATTGACCCCGCTTCCGCGCCCATTGCTTCATGTCGTTAGCAACGAACCACGACTGCATCACTTTTTGAAGTTTGCTGGAAGGAACTGCCTTGGCACTGCGACCGCTGATGACGATCGGCCTGCCCGTGTATAACGCCATGCCTTATCTGCCGGAGGCGATGGAGAGTTTGCGCGTGCAGCGATTTGCTGATTTCGAAATCCTCGCCATCGTCGACGGCGCGACCGACGCAAGCCTCGAATTTCTGCGCTCCATCCGCGATCCGCGCCTTCGCATCCTCACGCAGTCGAGGCAGGGCGTCACAGCCACTCTGAACCGCCTGCTGCACGAATGCCGCACCCTCTGGCTTGTTCGTCAGGATGCCGACGATGTCTCCCACCCGCAGCGGATGGGGCGGCTGCTGGAGGCGATTGAGGTTTCGCCGCAGGCGGGAATGTTCTACTCGCTGGCCAACTATCATCCGCGCGGGCAGTCTGTCGGCGCGTTCCGATGTTCCAGGGGCACGCCCGAACAGCTTCGCGCAATCATTCGCGACGGCTACCTGCTCGCCATCTGCCATCCCACGGTCACGCTGAACGTTGCGAAGACGCGGGCGCTGGGCGGCTATCGCGTTGGACTGCACAACGAGGACGCCGACCTGTGGTGGCGCATGGCCCTGGCGCACGAAATCCACTGCATCCCGGAAGAGCTGGTCGGCTTTCGACAGAATTCGTCCAGCGTCAGCTCCCGCAACCTCGCTCTGCAAATGACTGCCGCGCTCTATGTGCAGTACCTTTTGCTCTCGCATCTCACACGCCGCGCGCCAAGGCCTTTCGCAGCGATTCAGGGTTATCTTGAGCGATTGCTCACTCCCGCGAGGCTCCACGCCAAGGAACATTTGCGCCGATTCAACATCCAGCTCGGGCAAAAGCGGCGTATGCGCGCGGCTGCGGCCCTCGCGGCTTCCGCTGCTGCATCGCCGGCGTATTTCTTCCAGCGGCTGCGCGATGAGTTCGCCCCGCGCGGCCCAATCGTCAACGGCGTCGCGCCCCGTCTCTTCTTTGAACGTCAGGAGGCACTATGGCAGTAGCTTCTACCCTGCCCTTCGCGAATCTCGCGTCCGGGGCACCATGCAGGGCCGAATTCGGGCCGCGCTTTGCGTTGAACGGAGTGCCGATCGACCGCGTCACGCTTGAGGAAGCTGCCGCCTGGGTCATCCACGCGCTCAAGGACCGCGGCCTGCGCTCACCGCTGCTTATTATGGGCCCCAACGCGCAGCTCATCACACTTGCCCAAAAGCAGCCGCGCTTTGCGCAAGCGCTGCGCACCGCCCACCTTTCCGTGCCGGACGGGATCTCGGTTGTGCTTGCCTCACGTCTGCTCGATCAGCCGCTGACGGAGCGCGTGACCGGCGGCGATCTGATGGAACGGCTTTGCATCGAGGCGTCGCGGCGTGGGCTCTCGGTTTTCTTTCTGGGCGGGCTGCCGGGCGCGGCCGAGCTGACAGCGCGCAAGTTCGAGCGGATCTATCCAGGCTTCCGGACAGCGGGCGTCCGTTGTCCGCCGCCCGGCTTTGAGCAGGACCCGTTCGAGTGCGCGCGGATCCGGCTGCAAATTGCGAATGCCCGGCCCGACCTGCTTTGCGTTGCGTTCGGCGCGCCCAAACAGGAGATATGGATGATGGAGAACTGCCCCGGCCTGCCCATCGGCGCGGCCATTTCCGTGGGAGCCGCGCTTGATACGCAAGCCGGCCTGCGCAGGCGCGCCCCGAAGTGGACGCACCGCATGGGCCTCGAATGGCTGTACCGCTTCGCGAGAGAGCCGCGCCGATTGTGGCGGCGCTACCTGATCGGCAATACCCAGTTTGTTTTGCTTGTCGGCCGCCAATGGTGGCGGCAAACCGTGCACGGGCGCATTCAAAGCAGTGGTACTGCGCCTGCTGCGTCGCAGTGGCAATAGACCTGGTTGAGGAGCCCGCCGTGCCCAGCATCGCAAACCTTCGCATCAAGCTGTTCGCTGATGGAGCCGACCTCGCCAGCATCCTTACGCTTTACGGCAATCCTCGCATCAAAGGCTTCACCACCAATCCGACGCTGATGCGCAAGGCCGGCGTGCTGAACTATGAGGTCTTTGCGCGCAATCTGGTTCGGATGGTCCCCGACCGTCCTGTTTCCTTTGAGGTCTTTGCCGACGATGAGGACGGCATGGCGGCCCAGGCCCGAGTGATCGCCGCGTGGGGCCGCAACGTCAACGTCAAAATTCCCGTCACCGATCAGAACGGCGTCTTTATGGGCCCGCTCATCCAGCGTCTCTCGCGCGCGGGGGTCGCCCTCAACGTTACCGCAATTCTCACTCTCGATCAGGTGGAGCGCATCGCCCGCGCGCTCCATCCCACGACTCCGGCCATTGTCTCTGTGTTTGCAGGCCGCATTGCAGACACCGGCGTGGACCCCGTTCCGGTAATGAAAGAGGCGCGCCGGATTCTCTATGCTCGCCCTCGTGCTGAATTGTTATGGGCCAGCCCGCGCGAGTTGCTGAACATCTTTCAGGCCGAGTCAGCCGGCTGCAACATCATTACCGTTCCGCCGGAAATCCTCAACAAGCTCGACCTGGTCGGCAAAGATCTTGCGGCCTATTCGCTGGAAACCGTCGCCATGTTTCACCGCGATGCCCACGCGGCCGCATATCGCATCCCGGCAGCGGGGATAAATCCCTGAGGGCTGCCGTTCTATCAATGCTGCAGCGTGTAAGTGCCCTTCGGCGGCTTCGCGGTCACCTGCTTTGGAGTCGGCAGCTGCGCGCTGCTCCATCCGCCGCCCAGCGCCTGAATCAGCTCGATCGCTGCATTCATCTCTTCAACGTGGAGCGCCGCAAGGGTCTGCTGGTCTCCCAGCAGCGTTGTCTGCGCCACCATCACATCAATATAGGGATCGAGCCCTGTCTGGTAGCGCCCCATCTCCAGATTCAGATACTGCTGCGCGGAGTCCACAGCCTCCTGCTGCTTGAGGATCTGCTGGGAAAGAATTCGCGTGGCCGCGAGGTAGTCCTCCACTTGCTGGAAGGCAGTCAGCACCGTCTGCCGGTAGGTCGCCACATCGGCGTTGTAGGTCGCCGAGTACTGCTCAAGCTGTGCGCGATACAGCCAGCCGTTAAACAACGTCTCCGAGATCGACGGCCCAATCGACCAGAAGCGGCTTGGCCAATCAAACCAATGCTTGAAGAGCGATGACTCAAACCCTCCGGCTGCCGACAGCGTAACAGTTGGGAAAAATGCTCCGTAGCCGATGCCGATGGTTGCATTCGCCTCGGCCAGCGTGCGCTCCGCTGCCGCGATGTCCGGCCTGCGCTCGAGCAGCTCCGAGGGCACGCCGGTTGGAATCGGCGGCGCCGTGGTGAGCTCCGGTTCAACGGGGAACGAAAAATCCGTCGCCGGCTTTCCTATCAACGTTGCAATGGCGTGTTCGTATTGTGCGCGGTCCACTCCCGCATTCAGGGCCGCCGACTCGGCGCTATCCAGCGTCGTCTTTGCCTCGATGACCGAAATGTAGTCATCAATACCGGTTTTGTACAACGTCTGCGTAAGCTGCAGCGACCTTTTGTCTGCGTCAACGGTGTCATTGAGGATTTTCTGGAGCGCGTCCTGACCGCGCAGCTCAAAGTAATACTCGGCCAGGCTCGCCTGCTCCGCGAGCTGTTCATTTGCCAGGTCCGCGGCGCTCACCTGCGCGGCGTACTGCTCGGTCCGCACCTCGTTGCGGATCTTCCCAAAGAAATCAGGCTCCCAGGAGACATCGAGCGGCAGCGTATAAATCTGGCTCGTTCGCCCTGTATTGGCTGATGCGGTGTTGCTCAGGTTACCCGAAGACCTGGAACGGGAATAGGACGGGCTGGTTGTCACCGTCGGCCAGTACTGGGCCCGGGCCTCGCGAACCAGTGCCCGTGCCGCCATATAGTTCTGAAAGGCGACCTTGATGTTCTGGTTGTTGACGTTCACCTGTTCTTCGAGCGCATTCAACTGTGGATCGTGGAAGACTTCCCACCAGTTTCCGCGCAACATCGCGGCGTTCGGAGAAACCACTTTCCAGCCCGGCGCGTTCTGGAAGTTCACCGTGGATTCCTTATAGTTGGGCGCTGTCACTGCCGGCGGGCTTGGCGCGTGATACTTCGGCCCCGGCATGCATCCGGCCAGCGCCAGGCACAGTCCGGCGCATGCCGCCGCAACGGCCCGTTTCTTGCTCGTACGTTTCATAGCCAACTTCCAGTCAAAACTCATAGAGTGGTCCCGCCCGGTCTTCATAGCGCGGCCTCGCCCAAATCGGGATTGAAGGTATCGTGGTGCTTGCCCAGCACCCGCAGCCGCAGCTGGTCAAGATAGAGATAAACCACAGGCGTCGTGTAGAGAGTGAGCATCTGGCTCATGATGAGACCGCCCACGATGGAAATGCCCAGCGGACGGCGCAGCTCCGATCCCATGCCTGTTCCAAAGGCCAGCGGCAGCGCGCCGAACAGCGCGCTCATCGTGGTCATGAGGATGGGGCGGAAGCGCAGCATGCAGGCCTCAAAGATCGCATCCCGCGTGCTCATGCCCTGTTCGCGCTCAGCCATCAGCGCGAAGTCGATCATCATGATCGCGTTCTTCTTCACGATTCCGATAAGAAGAATGATGCCGATGATGGCGATGACGTTCAGGTCGGTGTGGAATATCTCAATCGCAATCATGGCCCCGATACTCGCCGAGGGGATGGTCGAGAGAATCGTCAGCGGGTGCACCAGGCTCTCGTACAGGATGCCCAGTACGATATATACGGCCAGAATCGCCGTGATGATCAGATACTTCTCCGTTGCCAGGGACTGCTGATACGCTTGCAGCGTTCCGGAGAAGAATCCGTGGACGGTCTCCGGCGTCCCCAGGCTGTCCTGCATCTGCACAATCTCTTTGGTTGCCTGACTCAGTGACACCCCCGGCGCGAGGTTGAACGAAACGGTGACGGAGGGAAACAGGCCCGTGTGGTTGATGTCCAGCGGCGTTGTGGTCTGCGATGCCTGGGTCATGGTCGAGAGCGGAATAGGCCCGTTGCCCGTGTGCAGGTAGATGTTCTTGAGCCCCGCCGGGGACTGCCAGTACTGCGGCGCAACCTCCAGCACCACATAGTATTGGTTAAGCTGGGTATAGATGACCGAAACCTCCGACTGTCCGAATGCCGAATAGAGTGCGGAATCGAGGTCTTGTGCCGTTACCCCAAGCCGCGCGGCGGTGGTCCGGTCGTAGTTTAGGTACTCGCTCAGCCCGCCGTTCTGCTGGTCGGTGTTCACATCCAGCAGCCCGGGCAGCTTCCTCATGTGGGCGAGCAAAATCGGCCCCCAGTGGAAGAGGTCCTGCAGCGTGTCGGCCTGAATGGTGTATTGGTAGAGGGCATTGCTGCTTCTGCCTCCAATACGCAGGTCCTGCGCAGGCTGCAGAAACACGCTCGCCACCGGCAGCCGGTTCAATTGCGGCCTGAGCCGGTTGACGACCGCCATTGCGCTGATCTTCCTCTCATTCAACGGCTTCAGCACAATAAACATGAAGCCGCCGTTACCGGAGCCGACGTATCCGACGACGTTCTCGACGGCGGGATCTTTCTTGACCACTCCGACCAGCTTGCGGATGGAGTTGTTCATCACCGCAAACGACGCGTCCTGCGGGCCCTGGATGCCGCCCACAATACCGCCGGTGTCCTGCTGTGGGAAGAAGCCCTTGGGGATTCTGACAATCAGCACCACGTTCAGCGCGACGATCATGATCAGCGTCACCAGGGTCAGGCCGGGATTATCAAGAACCCATTCCAGGCTGTGCCGGTAACCGTTCAACATTCCGGTAAAGACGCGCTCGCTCAATTGGTACAACCGGCCATGCTTTTCTTCGCGATCGTGCGTCTTCAGCAGATGCGCGCACATCATGGGCGTGGTGGTAATCGAAATCACCATCGACACGAGGATGGCCGTTGACAGAGTGACCGCGAACTCGCGGAACAGCCGGCCCACAATGCCGCCCATGAGCAGGATGGGAATGAAGACCGCCACCAGCGACATGCTGATGGAGAAGACCGTAAAGCTGATCTCTTCGGCGCCTTTCAGGGCCGCCGCCAGCGGCGTCATGCCCGCTTCCAGATGGCGCGTGATGTTCTCCATCACCACAATCGCATCGTCGACGACGAAACCGGTTGCGATGGTCAGGGCCATCAGCGAGAGGTTGTCGATGCTGAAACCCAGCAGATACATCACGGCAAACGTTCCGATGAGTGATACCGGGACGGCAACCGTGGGAATGAGCGTGGAGCGCGGGCTGCGCAGGAACAGAAAGACCACGAAGACGACCAGAACAATCGAGAACGCCAGCGTCCACTCGACGTTATCGACCGAGGCCCTGATCGTTTCGCTGCGGTCGTGGGTAATGCGAAGGTCCATGCCCGCAGGGATTGATGCCTTCAGGAAAGGAATCTGGTCCTTGATGCGCTGGATCGTCTGGATAATGTTTGCGCCCGGCTGCCGGAAGATGATCAGAACAATCGACGGCTTGCCGTTTAGATAGCCCGCATTCCGTACATTCTGTGTGGCGTCGATCACCTGCGCCACATCGCTCAGCCGAACGGCCGCGCCGTTGTGGTAGCCAACGATCAGCGGGGCATACTCGGCGGCGTGCGAGATCTGGCCGTTAAGAGTGATGTCCTCGGAAATGCTGTCGTTGGCCAGAAAGCCGCGCGCAAAGTCTGAGTTCTGCCGGCTCAGGACCTCCTCGATGTCCTCCATACTGAGGCCGTAATTGTTCAGCTTGGTCGGGTTCACTTCCACGCGGACGGAGGGCAGCGCGCCGCCACCCACATACACCTGCCCCACGCCTGCTATTTGCGAAAGCTTCTGCTCGATGATCGTTGAGGCAGTGTCGTACATCGCCGCGCGGCTGTAGGTGTCGGACGTCATGCCCATGATGAGAATGGGCGCGTCCGCCGGATTCACCATGCGGTAGCTGGGGTTTCCCGGAAGGTTGGCCGGCAGATAAGTACGGGCGGCGTTGATTGCGGCCTCGACGTCGCGCGCCGCGCCGTAGATGTTCCGGTTGAGATCGAACTGAAGCGTGACGCTGGTACTGCCAAGCGAACTATTCGAGGTCATCTCGGTGACCCCGGCGATGTGAGCAAACTGCCGTTCCAGCGGCGTTGCAACGGACGACGCCATGATCTCCGCGCTGGCGCCCGGCAGTCCCGCCTGCACTGAGATGGTGGGGAAATCGACCTGCGGCAGCGGCGACACCGGCAGCACCGTGTAGCCGACAGCGCCGGCCAGCGCCACTGCTGCCGTCAGCAGGGTGGTCGCCACCGGTCTCCGGATGAACGGCGCAGAGATATTCATCGCACTTCCTCACCCGGCTTGGGATGGAAGACCGTGCTCTCAGCGTTTGCACCGGAGATGCGTTGCGCCAGCTTGTCAAAGAAGATGTAGATCACCGGCGTGGTGTAAAGCGTGAGGACCTGGCTCAGCAGAAGGCCGCCCACCATGGCAATGCCCAGCGGACGCCGCAGCTCAGAACCAAGGCCTGTTCCCAGGGCCAGCGGAAGTCCGCCGAGCAGTGCGGCCATCGTCGTCATCATGATGGGGCGGAAGCGCAGCAGGCTGGCCTCGTAAATCGCATCGGTCGAGCTCTTGCCGCGTTCTCGCTCCGCCTCCAGCGCGAAGTCCACGATCAAAATGCCGTTCTTCTTTACGATGCCGATGAGAAGAATGATGCCGATAATGGCCACGACATTGAGGTTCTGGTGGAACAGCATGAGCGCCAGCAGCGCGCCCACGCCCGCTGAAGGAAGCGTGGAGAGAATGGTGATGGGATGAATGAAGCTCTCATAGAGCACGCCCAGTACGATGTAGACAGTAACCAGCGCAGCCAGAATCAGCAGCGGCTCGTTGGTCAGCGAGTTCTTGAAGGCGGCGGCCGTCCCCTGGAAGGATGCCTGCAGGCTCGCCGGGAAGTGCAGGTTGTCCGCGACCTTATCAATGGCGGTGATGGCGCCGCCCAGCGATGCACCGGGAGCAAGGTTGAACGACACAGTCACCGACGGGAACTGGCCCTGGTGGTTGATGGAGAGCGCTTCATTCGTCGTCGAATAGTGGCTGAAGGCGCTGAGCGGCACCGCGCTCGCCGCCTCCGAGCTTGTGGTTGTGTTGCTCGCGTTTACGTCTGTCAGCGTGCGCGCCGGAGGAGCCAGCGTATTGGGTGCAGGCGTGTACAGGGTTGAGCCGGTTAACGCATTCGACCCGGCAGAAGACGACCCTGACTCGGCAAAGGTTGTCGCAGCGCCCGCTCCGCTGGTGCCGTTTGACGCCCCTGACTGAACGTAAAGGTCGTTCAGATTGTTGGGATTCTTCTGGAACTGGGGCATCGTCTCCAGAATGACGTGGTACTGGTTGAGCTGCGTGTACATGGTGCTGATCTGCCGCTGTCCGTAGGCGTCATACAGCGTGTTGTCCACCGTTGCCGGAGCAATCCCCAGCCGCGACGCAGTCACCCGGTCGATTATCAAGGACACGGCACGCGCACCTGTCTCCTGGTCGGTGGCCACATCCGCCAGTTGGGGCAGCGTCTTCAGCTTGGTTACAAACTTGTTCGTCCACTCGTCGAGTTCGTTCTGGTCGGGATCTTCAAGCGTGTACTGGAACTGTGTCCGGCTCACGCGGTCGTCCACCGTGATGTCCTGCACAGGTTGCATGTAGAGCGTTATCCCGCTCACCTGCTTCAGGCTCTTTTGCAGCCGCAGAATCACATCCGACGCACTGATCTTGCGCACATCCAGCGGCTTGAGGTTGATGGACATGCGCCCGCTGTTCAGGGTTGTATTTGTGCCGTCCGCGCCGATAAAGGAGGACAGGCTCTCGACCGCCGGGTCCTTCAAAATGACCTGGGCCAGCTCCTGCTGCTTCTGCTTCATCGCATCGAAGGAGATCGACTGCGGGGCCTGCGAAATGCCCTGGATTACGCCCGTGTCCTGCACCGGGAAGAAGCCCTTGGGAACAATAATGTACAGCCAGACGGTAAGAACCAGCGTGGCCAGTGCCACCAGCAGCGTGGCGCCCTGGTACTTGAGCACCCACTTCAGCGTCCGTCCGTAGAAGGCGATCATCCGCTCGAACGCCCGCTCAGACGTCTGATAGAACCACCCCTCCTGCGCTTTCGGGTCGTGCCGCAGAATTCGCGAGCACATCATGGGCGTCAGCGTGAGCGAGACCACGGCGGAAATCACAATGGTCACCGCCAGCGTGACTGCGAACTCGCGGAAGAGGCGTCCCACCACATCGCCCATGAAGAGCAGAGGGATGAGCACAGCAATGAGCGAGACGGTAAGCGAGAGAATCGTGAAGCCGATCTGCCCCGCGCCCTTCAACGCTGCCTGAAGCGGCGGGTCGCCCTCTTCAAGATAGCGGGAGATGTTCTCGATCATTACGATCGCGTCATCCACCACAAAACCCGTGGAGATGGTCAGCGCCATCAGCGACAGGTTGTCCAGGCTGTAGCCCAGCAAATACATGGCCGCGAACGTGCCGATGAGCGAAAGCGGGACGGCAACGCTGGGAATGATGGTCGCGTAGAGACTCCTGAGGAACAGGAAGATGACCATGACGACGAGCGCCACGGTCAGCATCAGCTCGAACTCAACGTCGTTCACAGATGCCTGAATGGCCGTGGTCAGGTCGGTGAGGGTGGTCACCTTCAGGCTTGCGGGCAGGGTCGCCAGCAGCTGCGGCATCAGGTTCTTGATGCTGCGCACCACGCTGATGGTGTTTGCGCCCGGCTGCCGCTGGATGTTCACAATCACGGCCGGCGTGTTGTCCATCCACGCCGCCTCAGTGCTGTTCTCCACGCCGTTTACGACATTCGCCACGTCCTTGACAAATATCGGCGAGCCGTTGCGGTAGGCAACGACGACATCTTTATATTGGTCGCTCGTCTCCAACTGGTCGTTCGCGTCAATCTGGTAGTCCTGGTACGGGCCGTCAAAGTTGCCCTTGGCCGCGTTTACGCTGGTATTAGTGAGTGCGCTGCGCACGTCTTCAAGATTCAGCCCGTACGAGGCCAGCTCGGTCGGGTTCACCTGAATCCGCACTGCGGGCTTTTGTCCGCCGCTGATGCTGACCAGGCCCACGCCGCTCAACTGCGAGATTTTGGGGGCGAGCCGCGTGTCTACAAGGTCCTCGACCTGCGGGAGCGGAAGCGTATCGGAGGTGATGGCCAGCGTAAGGACCGGCGCGTCTGCGGGGTTCGTTTTGCTGTATACCGGCGGGGTGGGCAGCACGGAAGGCAGGAAGCTCTGCGCTGCGTTGATTGCCGACTGCACCTCTTCTTCCGCCACATCAATATCGAGCGAGAGGTCGAACTGGAGCACAATCACCGATGCCCCGCCCGCGCTGGTCGAGGTCATCTGGCTCAGGCCCTGCATCTCGCCGAACTGCCGCTCCAGCGGAGCTGTAACCGTGGTTGCCACCACCGTTGGGCTTGCGCCCGGATAAAACGTGAGTACTTGAATGGTCGGGTAATCGACCTCAGGCAGCGCCGACACCGGCAGCTGCGTAAACGCAACAATGCCAACCAGCAAAATGGCGGCCATCAGCAGCGAGGTGGCTACCGGCCGCAGAATGAATGGGCGGGATGGGCTCACGGTACGTTGCTCTCACTGTTGGAAGACTGCGGCGCGGCCTTCACGATATGCACTACCGAGCCGTTCCGTAGCTTCTCAAAACTGCTGGTAGCCACCACGTCGCCGGCCTTGATGCCTGTGACCGCGGTCAGCCCTTCGTTCGACGTGCCCGTCTTCACGTCCTGCATCTTTGCAGTTTTCTCGTTCGGCTTCTTGCCGTTCGTAATCAGGAAGACGAATGCCTCCTGCCCGTTGTGCTGGATGGCCTGGGACGGGATCAGCGTCTGGTTGTTCTCGGTGTCCACCAGCAACCGCGTATTCACAAACTGGTTCGGGAACAGGACATCCTGGCGGTTGGCGAAGGTCGCGCGCAGCTTCAGCGTGCCGGTCGTGGTGTCGATCTGGTTGTCGAGCGCGGTCAGCAGCCCGGTGCCGAGCTTCTGGCTTTGACTTGCGTTCCAGGCTTCCACCGTGAGCTTATGCCCGGCGCGCGTCTGCTGGAGAACCTTCTCAAGGTCACCCTCGGCCAGGGTAAAGACCACCGTTGTTGGTTCCATCTGAGCAACCACGACAAGCGGCGTGCTGGAGGACGCCTGTACGAGGTTTCCTGGATCAATGAGCCGCAGGCCTACCTTGCCAGCAAACGGTGCCGTGATGTGGCAATAACTCAGTTGCACCTTGTCGTACTCGAGCGCGCCCTTGTCCGCCTGCACAATACCCTCGTCCTGCAGCACCAGCTTTTCCTGGTCATCCAGCGTCTGCCGCGCAATGGCGTTGCGGGCCCACGCCGCCTGGTAGCGGGCCAGATCCATCTTTGCCTGCGCCAGCAGGTTGGTGTCGCGCTCCAGGTTTCCTGCCGCGCTGTCGACATTGGCCTGGTACTGGCGGGGATCAATCTCCACAAGAGGCTGGCCTTTGCGGACGAACTGACCCTCGCGATAATAGACCGCCGTGACCACGCCGGTGACCTGGTTGTAGATGGTCGCCGTCTTGATCGGCGTCACCGTGCCGATGGCGTTGAGGTAGACGCCGATGTCGCCCTGCTTGGCCGTCGCTGCCGTCAGCGTCACCGGTCCGGCAAACATTCTGCTGGCGCCGGGTCCGTGCGCTGCCTGCTGGTTGCCGCTCTTGCGCAACACCAGATAAAAGATCCCAGCAAAGATCAGAAGCAGGATCAAGATCCATAGCCACTGCCGGTGCTTCTTCCGCTGCCGGGGCGCGGCGATGCCGGCAAACGAAGGCGTTGAACGATCGGGGGGATTTGAGGTTGCTGGCGGCTTTTGTTCCATCGTTATCTTCTTGCACCGTTCCCGCTGACCTGCCCATGCAGGCTGCGTGGATCTTTGTGGATTCTTCTTCTGGCAGGCAGCCTCTTGCAGATCACCGGTCTGTTTAAGCGAGTCGATTCAATCAAGAGCCGGAGCAAGTGCCGCAGGATTTGGCTATGACACCCTCGAGGTACAGGTAAGATTTGCTTCTATGGACGATTCAGGGCCGTAAATTGTTGCACAGCGGGACTGAAGGGTTGACGAGTAGACTTTTCATCCCTGCCCCCTTCATTTTGAATCTTAATATGCCCGCTACCTTTGAGGTACTGCCCCTGCTTCAAGCGCCTCCACGGCAGCCGTGTGGCCGCGCTCCTGGGCATAGTCCAGAGGCAGTTTTCCCTGATCGCAGCGCCTGTCGGGACGGGCGCCGTTTGCAAGCAACAGACGCACCAGGTTCGCCTTGCCCGCGGCGGCCGCCTGATGCAGCGGGGTAAATCCGCCGGCCTGCACTGCATTTACATCCGCCCCGGCCTCCAGCAGCAGGAGAATTGTCTCCTCCGAGTCTCCAAGCGCAATGGCCGCATGCAGCGGCTGGTTGTGCTGTGGGTTATGTGAGTACTGGTGCGCGTGCGCCCCATGCTCCAGCAGCAGCTTTACCGCCGCAGGACCCGCGAAAGCCGCCGCCAGGTGCAGCGGGGCCCATCCATCGCCGGACACCGTCCAGACCTGCATCGCGTCCGCCGAGAGGATCTCCTTCAGCCTCGGGCAGTCCCCCAGCGCCGCCGCCTCAAATACGTCCAGCTCTCCGGCCGCAGCCCGCAGACACTCCATGATCTCTGCCTGCCGCGAATACACCGACCACATCAGGACCGAGACGCCCTGCGCATCCCGCGCTTTCGCCGCTCCGGGCTCCTCTGCGACCAGTGCGGCGATCTCCGCCTTCTGGCCCCTGCGAATCATGTTCACCAATTGCTGGCTCATGGCCTCAGTATAGAAGCAGTCTCATGCATCCATCTGCGGCTTCCGCGCGGAGTTCCTTACATACTTCCTTCGGCCGGCTGCGCCGATTTTCGCGACGCCCGCCAGCGATAGAATCGCCATCCGTAAATGGCCAGATTCATCGCGCAAATGCTAGCGCCTACGGCCCCTACCAGCCACCACGGCAAATTGGGATAGACAATTCTGTCCAGGTAATGCAGCAAAAAACTCCCGTGATAGGGGTGCAGACCTGCCTTCGCCTCAAAGTACTGCTCGGCCAGTGTCAGCGGACAGGGCCACGGGCCGACTTCGACGATGATGCCCCATACCAGACAGAGAATGTGGAGCGTGCTCCAGACCGGGCGGCCACGCGTGAAGAACGCCCCGAAGATCACGGCGAGAATCCACGCAATGTGGATCCAGAGAATCGCGATGGCAATCAAATCCATGCAGCAGACACGGCACCCCGAAGAAGAACGCTCCTTATTAACTTGAGGCAAGCCCCAATGTAAGGACGAAGGAAACTATTGGCCGTCGTCCGCAAGTATCTGCCCCAGCGTCTTTTTGTATTTCTGGCCCCGCTTCTCCGTGCGCGGTTTGTCCTCGATCACCCGCTCCGTTTTTGGCTGTCCCACGCGCTCGCGCGCATTGGCCTTTACGGCTTTGACCACGGAGAAACCCTTCTTTTTCGCGCGTTTTTTGGCCATCGCTTCCCGTCCGCCTCCATTCTTCATACAATGTGATTGAGAAAGCAACCTGAGAACGCAAACCTGGGGGTAAGCCACATGGAAGAACGGGACTTTTTCGACGAGCGTCCGGAGCAGCGCAGCCACACGCTCACCTGCCCCCACTGTGGCCAATCCGCCGAGTATCAGCTTGACTGGCTCGTCCGCCGCAAAAAGAGCGGACTGCCCCGCCACGCGGATGAGCGCGACCGCGCGCGCTTCGCCAAGGCCCAGTCCTACATGGTGCGCCGCGACGACATTGTCGCCTGCAAGAACATCCGCTGCCGCAAGCGGTTTGAGGTCGCGGGAATCCAGTCGGTCGCGTTTCTGCAGTCGGCCTGAACGCCGAGCGTTAAGCCTGGCTTGGTTCTGGATCAGTGCAGCGAATAATACCCTGTCCGGGTACGGGCCTTAAGACCCGGCCGGGACACTTTCACTTCAATCTGGTGATATTCATTCGGCTCTCCCGGGGCAGGGTTGAAGGACAATTCATAGTAGGCGCTGGCGTCCCCCACCGCCCGCTGCATCAAGGCCGTTACGTCGTTGTTGGAGTTGAGCACCAGGCCGCCGCTCTGCGCCGCAATCACCTCCAGCGACAGATTGCCGAAACTCGCCTCGTTCTTCTTGCGGACCCCTTTCAGAAAGTCCTGGTAGTAGGTCGTGTGAAGTCCGACGTCCGCTGTTCCAAGCGGATCGATCGCATACAGCGTGACCCCTGCCTGACGGAGGTCCGTCGACAGTCTCACAATCTGGTCAAAAATGATCCTCTGCTGCTTGTCGCTGATCGAGATTCGCGGCCCGGTCAGGATCGGCCAACCCGGCGACATCCACAGGATGAACTTGCGGCCCGGCAAAGGGCCCGCGAATTCAGCCAGTTGCTGCAAAGTCCGAATCGACATCTGAAGCCGCTCGGCAGCGCCGTAAAATCCCGCAGACCTCTGGATTGCGCGCAGTGAAATCGTGTACTTGTCCAGGGCCTTGGCAAGCTCATTGCCGTTTGTAGAAAAGCCCTTCAGCATCTGCGTGCCGGTGTCGGAAAAGATCGCCAGCGTCGTCGGATAGGCCAGCTTGCCGCCATTGGCCCGAAAGAACTTGGAAATCTCTATGCGCTCGTATGCGATGGTCGAGTAGAAGGTATTGACATCATCGATCACTACGATGACCCCCACCTGCGCCCCGCTCCCGCTGACTGCGCGGAAAGACTGGATCTGCTGCGGAGCCTTGTTGTCCAGCACGGTGAAGTCCTGCTGTGTGAGTCCCGCTACCGGAACGCCGTTCCGGCCGGTCACCACAACATCAAGATGGATAGGGTTGGCGCCAGACTGCCCGCCGGCCGGAGCCGGTTGCTGAGCGAAGACCGCTGACGCGAGCAATAGAAAAGCGGCAAAGACACGCAAGGGTGCTTGAATCCGCACTCGTCCCTCCATGCAAAGCGAGCATGACCGGAACCACGGCCATTCACTGCACGCTATGACGAGTTGACTGCCTGAAAAGACTCTTAACCGACGCGCTGCTGGCTGCGCAGTTGCTGCAGGCGCTGCTCCGCCTTGCCGCGGGCGCCCTTCACCCACTCCTCAAGCTGTTCGAAGGTCGCCATTCCGCTGTGCTGCTCAACCGGCCTGGCGCCGACAAACACGATGAAGTGAGGAATCCCACGCACGAAATAGCGATTTGCAAGCTCCGGATAGCGCTCCGTATCCACCTTCATCACGATCGCTTCGCCAGCCATTTCTGCGGCTATGCGCGCCACCGCGGGCGCCGACATCATGCACGGTCTGCACCATTCAGCCCAGAAATCCACCAGCACAGGAATCCGTGCGGTCTTGACAATCTCGTCAAAAACTTCAGTGTCCACTTCAAGCGGATCAGCAAGAGGGGCCAGCATTGCCTTGCAGGCGCCACAATGCCCCACATCCGCGAGATGCGACCCCAGTACGCGATTTTTAGCGCTGCACTGCTGACACACCCGTATGACAGGCATAGGGTTTCTTACTCCTTCAAGAACTGCAATCAACGCTGTATCTGTGGAAAATGGTTCAGTTCCTCTATCTTACCCCGGAAAAACTCCCCCGCAAGAACAAAAATCGGCCCACTTTAATTGGACGAATTCGAAGATTCTTGGGTCACCGGATGGCCCGAAAGTCCCTAGATGCCGTATTTTCCGGTATACTGGGCCGTTTGCCATGAAGATCCTCGTATGTATTAAACAGGTACCCCAAAAGGACGTCCCCCTCAAGATTTCCGACGACGGCAAGTGGATTCGCGAGGACGTTTCCTATGAAGTAAACGAGCCCGATGCCTATGCGCTCGAAGAGGCGCTGCGCCAAAAAGAGAAGCATCAGGGCGAGGTGGTTGTTCTCACCGCGGGACCGGCCCGGGCTTCGCAGGTGCTGCGCGAGGCCCTTGCCAAGGGAGCCGACCGGGCGATCCATCTGGAAGACGACCGGTTTACCCGGCTGGACTCGGCCAACACGGCCCGGGCCATTGCGGCGGCCGTTCGTGAAGAGAATTTTGACCTGATCGTGACCGGGTTGCAGTCCGACGACTACGGGTGCGCCCAGACCGGCGTGCTGCTGGCCGAGATTCTGGGAATTCCGCACGCAACCATCATTATCGGAATTGAGATGAAGGACGGCGGCCTGCATCTGAAGCGCGAGCTCGAAGCCGGGCATTACCAGTACATCGACATGCCCATGCCCGCGGTGCTGACCATCCAGAGCGGGATTAACAAGCTGCGCTATGCGACGCTGATCGGGATCAAGCAGGCGAAGACCAAGCCGGTGCGCAAAGTGGAGTGGAGCGAGGTCGAGCCGCACTTGAGCAGGAACCAGCAGCAGATCGAACGCCTGTACGTGCCGCAAAAGCAGAAAAAGACCGAAATGATTCAGGCTCCGGCGGCTGAAGCGGCAAAGAAGTTAATTGAATATCTCAAAAACCAGGCGCGCGTGATTTAATGGATATGCCATTTTCCGAGTTGCAGTACCCCGGAGCCAGAATCCTGAAGTCAACGCGACCAACAGGGAGCGGTGACCCGGTAGGAAGCAGAAAGGGCACCATGACTCGGAAAATGCCGTAGCCGGGCAGGGACAGCGCCTGCCGACCGACGCGAAATTTTTTAAGGAGAAGTCCGCACCATGGCCAATCTCAGCATCCCCGCCGAAGAGCGCAACCTTACGCCCGACGAGGTCGCGGCCCTTGACTCCCGCCGCCACTGGGGACTCACCTGCCAGGTCATCGGAGGTCAGTTTGCGTTTTTCGCCATTCTGATCACCGTGTGGGCCGGGCAGGACGCCACTTACTCGCCCGGATGGGTCCACCCCATGCTCTATCTCGACATTCTTACCGCCGTGCTCGCTGTCATCTTCTACTTCTATGGAAGCCACCTGAAGCGCGGGAATCTGGATTTTCTGGATTAAATAAACTAAGCAAGAAGCCAATAGCCATTGGCCAATAGCTGCTGACTCCTGACTACCGGCTATTGGCTATTGGCTGTTAACTATTGGCTCCTGGCTGTTGGCTATCGGCTACCCCCTAACCCTCTAACCCCCAAGATAAACCTTATGCCTCAAACCATCCTTGTTGTTGCTGAACAGCGCGAAGGCAAGCTGAATCGCGTCTCGTTTGAAACCATCACCGCTGCACAATCCATTGCAAAGCAGACCGCATGGCCGGTCGAGGTTGTGCTCCTGGGCAGCGGAGTCGCCGCCCTCGCCGGCGAGCTGGCGCAGAAGGCCGTCGCCCGCGCCTACGCGCTTGAAGCCGATGCGCTCGCGGCCTATACCTCGGACGCCTACGTGCAGGCGCTCCACGCCTTCATTACCGAAAAGCAGCCGGCGCTGGTGCTCTTCCCGCACACCTATCAGGTGCGCGACTTTGCGCCGCGGCTGGCGCTGGCGCTGGACCGTACGCTGATTTCGGATTCGATTGGCTACAAGTACGAGGATGGGAAGCTGCTCTTCACGCGGCAGATGTTTCAGGGCAAGTTCGCAGCGGATGTGTCGTTTGCCGGAGACGGGCCGTGGCTGGCAACGCTGCAGATCGGCGCATTCAGAGGTGACGCGGCGGAAGCGGGTTCAGCTGCGGTGGAAACGGTGGCGGCGAAGATTGCCAATGCGCCGCGCGTGAAGCCGCACGAGGTCTTCCAGGAGGCCAAGCAGGCGGTGGATTTGTCGCAGGCCGATGTGATTGTGGCCGTGGGGCGCGGCATCAAGGAGCAGAAGAATCTGGCGCTGGCGGAAGAGCTGGCCAGGACGCTGGGCGGCGAAGTGGCCGCGTCGCGTCCCATCTGCGACAACGGATGGCTTCCGCTGGAGCGGCAGATCGGCAGCTCCGGCCAGACGGTTGCGCCGAAGCTGTACTTCGCGCTGGGCATCAGCGGAGCCATCCAGCACATCGTCGGCATGAAGGGATCGAAGACCATCGTGGCCATCAACAAGGACCCCGAGGCCCCGATTTTTGAGATTGCCGATGTGGGCCTGGTGGGAAATCTCTTCGACTTGGTTCCAGCCGTAACCGAGGAAATCAAGAAGGCGAAGGCGGGAGCGTAGTTCTGTGAAGTTTAGACAGTGCCTATTTTGCTTGTGCGACGATCATCAAAACGGTCGTTATTCCTACTATGTAGCCAGCCATGAGAAGTAAAACTGCACTTGACCCTACCTGTTCCGCGGCTTTGACAACCTGTAGCTTCCGTATGCGAAACTTCTCCGCGTCGCCCTCGAATGATTTGACTGTCGCATTGACCATATCGAGTGGGAGGGGATATAGCCTGCCAGGATTATCTCTATACCAGTCTGCCAACTGATTTGCTGCTTTATAGACCCATTCAACCTGACTAGAAAGAAGCTCGACTGCGCGTGAAACGAGGAAGTTATTAACAACACATGCGATCAAGGAAAGTAGAACGCATCCCAGCGATATAGTTAACAAGCAGAGGTGCGTGTGAACCTCCTGTTTAAGTGTGTTTCGCTCGTACCCTGCTGTAATAAAGGAAATGCCAACTGCGAGTGAGCCCGCCGCAAGAATCGCCAGCTTGTCGAAGAACCCGGTTCTAACTTCGAGATGGTGCACCTCGGCGTCCAGCATTTCTTTCTCAAGGAAATTCTCCCGCTTGATGACTTGATCAAGTATCCGAAAATACAGCTCATCTTTCTCCATGCCCAAAGATTCTAGCTTGTCCTACCTGATATTGGTTTTGTGACAATCTAGAGATTAGACTCGAGCGCAGAAGACTGCCATGCTCCTCGAACCCTTCCTCAACGTCAGCAACGGAACAGACGCCGTCGCATTCTACGAAGCGGCATTCGGTGCCGAGATTGTCTTTCTCATTCCGCCGGAGACGGGTTCGACGATTGCCCAGATGAAGATTGCTGAATCAACGTTCTGGTTGGCGGATGAGTCGCCTGAGCACCAGAATCCGAGTCCGGAGACGCTGAAAGGGACTACGGTGCGGCTGGTTCTGACGGTCGATGATCCGGACGCGGTGTTTGAGCGCGCAGTTGCGGCCGGGGCGACGGTGTTCTGGCCCATGGAGGACCAGCATTACGGCTGGCGCATCGGGCGCGTGATCGATCCGTTCGGGCACCATTGGGAGATTGGGAAGCCGCTGAAGCGGTGAATGCTCAGGATACGTCAGCGGGAGTCAACAGTCGCAGGCTCGCCTGTATGGGCGCCTGCATGACCCCCCGAAATACCATAGATCTCGTCCATGCTCTCGTCTACGAATGAGATCAATCGGTCCAGGGCTGCGGCGATGTCCCTCTGCCCGTCGCCATTCGCAGCAACCACAACGGCATTCGCGACATATGTGCGCCGGTCGCCCGGGTTTCTGCGCCGGTCGAAGATCGCCATGCGCCGCTCAATCGGAGTGATGCGATCATCCGGCATCCCGGCGCGACGCTCCTCGGAGTGTGAGCGGCGGTCCAGCAGGCGTCGCCGGTCAATGATTGGCTCTCTCTTCGGCGCCTCAACGTCCGGCGGGAGTGCGGCGACGGCTCCCTCGACAACGCGCGATGAACCCTCGATCATCGACTTCTCGATCGTTGCGCCTGGCATCGGTCCTTCGCCTGGGCGGCCCTGCGCGGCGTTCTCTGCGCCGTTGGTGAGCAGCTTATTCAGAATCGGAATGTTGACGCGCTGCGATTCGACAAAGTCCACGCCGGCTGCGGTCAGCGTGAAGTCGGAGTTGTCCGCCTTGGTGATGAGCCCTTTTTTCTGGAGATACCAGGTCGTGAAATCCAGATACTCGCGGGGAAAACCCATCCGCCTTTCCACCTCGGCGAGCGGGACCTCGGGAGCCAACGGGTTGGAGCGCCGCTTGTAGTAGAGCACGGCCAGCAGCGCCACCCGGCGGTTGTTCTCGCCCTCGCTACGGTCCATAAAGTCGATTGTGTTCGACATCGGAGCGGCTTTGTGCCGGTCCTTTTCGCGCCGCGAATCGTATTCGGAGCGCAGCAGCGGGTCCGACAGCACCTCATAGGCGGATGCGAGCGTGGAGAACTTCCCCGCATCGCCCGATTGCGGATTGTCCGGGTGATATCGCGCCGCGAGAAAGCGATAGACACGATGAATCGTCTCTTCCTCTGCGTTTGGGCTTATCTGGAGAAATTCATAGTAGTCGGTCGTTTTCATAGCAATCCGCGCGCGCCTGAAAACAGGCGGTTCTTTTAACTAATTGGGGAGCAGTAGGGGAAGTTTAGTATCTAATTTCCAGACTGGGAAGCATAAAGTTGCCCGATTGCCCAATTTCCGGTCTCTGTGTCCCGGTTTCGCGCTCGTATAGTGAAGTTTGCGACCGAAGATTGCTGTATCATGAGCAGTTTGCCTATGACCATTCATTTTCGCCATCCCCTGCCCGATGTTGAACGCCCCCAGATGGAAGCCGACGTGGTGATCGTCGGTGGAGGCCCCGCCGGAATGGCCTGCGCGCTGCGTCTGGCGCAGCTGATCGATGAGCACAATGCGCACCATCCTGAATCAACCCTCAGCAAAGAAAACATCTACGTGCTGGAGAAGGCGCGCGAGGTAGGAGCGCACTGCCTCTCGGGAGCATTGTTAGACCCGCGGTCGATGCGCGAGCTCTTGCCGGGATTCGAGCGCGAGGCGCCGCTCGAAGCCGAGGTAACGAAGGAGTCCGTGTGGTTTCTGGGCGAAAAGAAAGCGCGGAAGCTGCCGATTGTTCCGCCGCCGCTGCGGGACCATGGGAACTACGTGATCTCGCTGAACAAATTCACAAAGTGGCTGGGGCAGAACGTGGAAGAAGCCGGGATCACCGTGTTTACCGGGTTCGCCGGGTCGGAGCTGCTGTTTGCGGATGACAGCCACGAAGTGGAGACCGCAGCGGTGACGGGCGTGCGCACGGACGACAAAGGCGTGGGCAAGGACGGGCAGCCGAAGTCGAACTTTGAGCCGGGGTATGACCTGCGCGCGAAAATCACAATTCTGGCTGAAGGGACGCGCGGCAACTGCGCAAAGGAGCTGATTGACCGTCTGGGTCTCGAAGACCCGCAGCATGCACAGACCTACGGGCTGGGCGTGAAGGAGCTGTGGGAGATTCCGGCGGGGCGCGTGGCTAAAGGCGAAGTGATCTACGCGATGGGCTATCCGCTGACCACGAGCGAGTACGGCGGTGCGTGGATTTACGGCATTTCCGACACGGAGATTTCGGTTGGGTATGTGACGGGGCTGGACTACGAAGACCCGCGCACGGACCCGCACCATGCCTTTCAGTCGTTCAAGCTGCATCCCTTTGCGCAGCGGATTTTAGACGGCGGGAAGATGGTGCGTTATGGCGCGAAGACGCTTCCCTACGGCGGATGGCTGACCATGCCGCGCATCTACGGCAATGGCTGGATGCTGCTGGGCGATTCTGCGAGCTTCCTGAATGCGCAGCGGCTGAAGGGCATCCATCTGGCGATCAAGAGCGGGATGCTGGCGGCGGAGACGGCGTTTGACGCGCTCGTGAGCGGCGATGCGAGCGCGGACACGCTGAGCGAGTACAAAGCGGCGGTCGATGGGAGCTGGATTCGCGAGGAGCTGTACGCGGTAAGGAACTTCCACCAGGCGTTTGAGCACGGGCTGGTTGACGGTGCGATACGCGCCGGCATCCAGATGATGCTGCGCGGCGGGAACCTGGGGCCGGACTCAAAGAACGGGCCGGGATACAAGCGGATGATGCATGCCGACGCGCTGAATCCGCTGAAGCGCGCGCCGATTGTGTACAACGCGAAGGGCGACGGGAAGCTGACGTTTGACCGGCTGACGGACGTGTATCACTCGGGCACGCGGCACGACGACGACCAGCCCACGCACCTCGTCGTCCGCGACCTGAATGTGTGCGCGACCAAATGCGCGAAAGAGTTCGGAAATCCGTGCCAGTACTTTTGCCCCGCGGCGGTGTACGAGATGGTGGAGGACACAACGCCCGGCATTCCGGCCGGACAGAAGCAGCTGCAGATCAACTTTGCGAACTGCGTCCACTGCAAGACCTGCGATATTCAGGACCCCTACCAGATCATTGACTGGGTTCCGCCCGAGGGTGGCGGCGGGCCGAGCTACGACGGGATGTGAACCGGCCGTTGCGTCACTTCCGTCAATCCGCCCCATTGCAACTCCATGTTCTCAAACCATTTTTCCCATGTGTGCACCGTCACACCCTTTTGGGCAGTCCAAGTAGTATGAAGGTGGTATGCGGATTCATCCTCGAGGGGGTAAAATCCGGGTTTTGATCGAAACTGCAATTATCCCTGCCGGCGCTCCGGCGTCAGGCGGCGAATTCGCCCCTGTATCAGCGTGCAACTCCATACGTTTCTCCACATATCCCCTGAGCCACCGGTGCGCAGCCGGCCGCTCAACAGGAGCCGTTGCATGAAGACTGTCTTTGTTGTCGGAGCCGGGCCTGCCGGCATGTTCGCAGCGCGAAAGGTCGCCCTTGCCGGCCACAACGCCGTTCTGTTCAACCGCGACATCAAGCCGGGCGGTCTGGCCGAATACGGCATTTATCCGCTCAAGGACAAAATGAAGTTCGGCCTGCGGAAGCAGTTCGCCCAGGTGCTTGACCTGCCCAATGTCTACTACTTCGGCAACGTGCAGATCGGCAACGGATACGACCTCACTATCGCGGACCTCGACGCGATGCAGCCCTCCGCCGTGATTTACACCAGCGGAGCGCAGGGCGCGCACAGCCTTGGCCTGCCGGGCGAACACTCGAGTGGCGTGTACGCCGCCAAGGACTTCGTCTATCACTACAACCAGCTTCCGCCGTACTCCTCGCAGGATTTCTCGACCGGGCGGCGCATCGCCATCATCGGCATCGGCAACGTCGCCATCGACATCGCTCGCTGGCTCCTGCAGGACAGCCCGTCGCGCGCCACGACAGAAGAAGTTACGATCATTGCCCGCCGCGGCCCGCTCGAAATCAAGTTCGACAAGAAGGAGATCGGCTACGTGGGTCGGCACCTTGAGCGTGCGGCGCTGGCTGCCGAGCTTGAGCGCATCCGCGAGCGCTGCGCACGGGCCAATCAGGACGTTTCGCCGCAAACCATCTTTGCCACGCACTTCCCGATGCTCAATGAGGAGGACTTCACCTCCATCCCGCCGCGGCTGTCGTTTCGATTCCTCGCGTCGCCAACCGCAGTTATTCCCGGGCCTGACGGACGGATTGCGCAGCTCGAAGTCGCGGACAACGATCTCGTTCTGCGACCCGACGGCAGCACCAGGCCCGTGCCCAACGGGCAGAAGTCCGTCCTTGACTTCGACACCCTCATCTTCGCCATCGGCGACAAGCACGACGAGAAGCTTGGCCTGCCCATGGGTCCCGACGGATACGCGACGCAAACGGACGCCGAGCATCCCAATGATCCGGTCTTCCAGGTCTGGGACCCGGCTCATTCCTCCCCGCTCACGGGGCGCTTCGTTGCCGGATGGGCGCGGCGCGCATCAACCGGCCTGGTTGGCATTGCCCGGCATGACGGCGAGGTTGGCGCACAGAAGGTCATCGATTACCTCCAGTCGCAGCCCGAGGGCAACGCGCTGAGTCCTGATGAAGTCCTTGCCGCGCTGCGCAAAAAGGGTCTGCATCCTGTGACTAAGGCCGACCTGGCCCTGCTGGGTGCAGCGGAACGGCAGGAGGCCGAGAAGCGCCACCTGAACTACTTCAAATACAGCGATAACCCCTCGATGTTCCAGGCCATCGCCCGCGCCAGGCAGCAGGCCGACAAGGAAAGCAAGCTCCAGCCGGTTTCGTAAAGAAGCGCTCGCCCCGGCCTCGTCCCGTCGTCCTGCAACGACGAGGGGCAAGCGCGCGCGGACAGTTCCCTATTGGTTTTTTCCAGCTCCGCGCTGCGCTCCGGCTACCTGGTAACCCGCAGGAATCTGAAACAAGGCCGGGTTCGGCTGCTGCAATGAGAGGTTCGTCACCTGCATGGTTACGCTGCCGGTGCGGGGATCGTTGTGCTCGATCCTCAGGTTGATACGCAGATCGTAGGAATACCAGTATTCATCCGTGATCACAATCGGCTTGCCGGTTCCGGTAATGGAGGGCGGGATGGTCTGCGTGATGCGCACGCCGTGGACCTCAAGTCCGTCCATCTTTCGCGAGCCGAGATCGGCGCGGTCGGTGTACTGGCCCGCAGGCAGGTCGCTCCCCATGGGTGCGGCAAAAAAGAGACCGGGCGGCTCGGTTGCCGGAGGACGATTCACGGCATCGGCCCGGTAGGTCTTTGTCGCCGGGTCGAGCATCACCGTGATGCGGGTCTTCGGGTAGTAGAGATGCACGCGGAGCAATTGGGGCGTCCTCGGAAACGAGGGCGACACGAGCGCTCGCATCTCGCTGTAAATGTCCCCATCCTGGTCACGGGCAATCATGCGCGTCGTCTTCATGTTGAAGACGTGCCCGTCATCCTGCACGATGGAACGCTGCACCTCGACTGTACCGCTGAAGGGGGCGTTGGGGATTGGGGTAACAAAGATGTCGGGGCCGCGCTGCGCCCACGCGCAGGCCGTGAAGAACGCAAGCGAAAGACCGAGCAGCGAGAGCCGACGAACCATCTGCGTTCCTCCGGCAACTTCGTTCGCTCAAAAGGATACTCTTCCGGCCCACGTTACGTTGGCTTAGTTGCCGCTCAGCTTTTTGCCTCCGGCGCCATAGGTCAGCAGCGCGGCGAAGAGATGAATGAAGAACCACACGCCGAAGCCCTGCCAGCGATAGACCTCAAAGAGGACCATGGCGCGCGGGATGAAGACCCAGCAGAGAAAGTCCCACGGATGCGGGAAGGGCCAGTGGCCGCCGCCGAGCCAGAAGAGAACAAATGCGATCCGGGGTAGAAATAAACTTACAATCAGAAACCAGAGGTGCATAGGCTGCCTATCGTATCGCGGATTGGATGCAGGGAGGAAATCCACAGTGGCGTGCGCAAAAACCTGTCAAGGGGTAAATTTTGTAACTCGCACATAGCATTAGACTTAGAAATGCATGTGAGGCCGCAGCGGTTTGGTATTCTGAACTTATAGGCTGGCAAGCCAATTAAGAAGCGGTCAGGGAAAGGCGCAGCGCGGGCTGCGCCTTTTGCTTTTGCCGGGCACGCGCATTTCCGCCCTCGGCAGCCGCAACTTCAATGTCTTGTATGAACTAAAAAATTTGCGCGGCAGCCTTCGCAGAGAAACCGGGAACCAAAAGGAGGAAGGATGATTCAGTTATGCAGGCACATTTTTGCGGGCGGAAAGCTGTGCGAGCAGGCAGCGGTAAGGGGCTCCATGTTCTGCCGCCACCACGGCACGGTAAAGATGTCGCTGGCGCGGGAAAAAGCCGCTCCTGATCCCGCCATTTGGCATACGCCCATCGCATTTGTGTATCCCGAGGACCGGGCCGCGGTCCAGCTCAACCTGTTTATGGTGTTGCAGGCGCTCAACAGCAAGCGCATCGATCTTCGCACCGCAAACGCCATGGGCCGCCTGCTGCGCTCCTGCGAGGCAAACCTGCGCAAGGGCGAGCTCGCCGAGCAGGACCGCGACAAGGTGGTGAAGCGCGTGGTCAAGCTGCTCAATGGCGATGAGGTGGGCCTGCCCCACCATGAGCTGGAAGAAGGCGACGACCCGGAAAAAATCCATCCGTCGGACTGCCACTGCGAAGAGTGCTGCAAGAGGTTCACGAAGGTGTCCGCGCCGCGCCACCGCGAGGGTTGCCGTTGCGCGGCCTGCGTGCCGGCCGCCCCGCCAGTCAGCGAGACAACGACCGCAAAGCCTGCTGAGGACGCAAGCCAGCCAGTCAGCGAGGCCGCAGAAGACGCAGAAGAGGATGCAAAAACGGACGCGCCGAAAGATGAAATCGCGCCCCTGCCACCAATCCCCGCACGGACCGCTCGGGAGCAGCGTGAGCGCGATGAGGCGGCGATGGACGCCCTGGCCGCGGAGTATGAGCTGCGCATCGACGGCGAGGTGAAATGGAAGAAAGGCATGAAGGAGGCGCTGCTCGAGGACTTCAAGCAGTCCATGGCCGACGGCAAACCCTACCAGCCCCGCGAACTCGCCGCAAGTGGGGCGTAACTCCAGGCCCACGGCCTCTGCTACCGGAAGAAAAATGAGTGGGGATTCGTGTGCCCGGATCGCTCGGGCCGCGGCGGTCAATGAGTGCATTGGCGATGTGTCACTCGTCCGGATAGTTTCAACGGTTCAACCGGTCAAATAGGCAAAGATCACTTGTCCGCGAAGGCCGTTTTACGGCAACTTGACGGCACACGATCGATGGATCCTGGCCGACAAGCCCGGCATAACTTCACCAATCCAACCGCGAGGAGTTATACGCCAATTCGCGACAGTTGAAACAGCGTCTCGCATCAGAGATGAATCTGTCGTCAATTGCATGCCTTTTGTCGTCTTTCGCATGACCTTTGTGATGGGCGAAGGGCTCTAATCAAGAAAGATCAAGAGATCGCGTCGCTGGCGCCGGGATACGACTAGTCTTTCCGGACCGCGATGCACTCGATTTCAATATCAAACGGGCCCGTCCATACCGGCACACAGAAGAAAATGCGGGCTGGCGGATTCTGGGGAAAGCAGCGCTTGTAGATTTCGTTGAATGCCTTGAAGTGCTCCGGGCTTACGCAGAGTACGTTGACCTTCAAGACGTGCTCGAGGTCGGATCCCGCCGCTTCAAGTGCCGTCTTCAACTCTTCCAGGCAGCGTTCGGCCTGCTGTTCAAAAGGCGCGTGGACGAGAAGTTCCCCGGTCTTGGGATCAAATGGCGGCAGACCCGAGACGAAGATCATGTCGCCGGCGCGGGTGCAGGTCGAAACCGGCACACCCCATTTCTCGAAATTGCTGTCAAACGGTTCGACCCGAATGATTTCTCGTTTCATGGACTTCCTCCGTTTTTTAGATGCGCTTTCGAGCAACCAAGAGCCGCGAAGATTCGATGGTAGGAGTAAAGCGAACCCTGTAACAGCTGTCTGCGAGAGACGGGTGGCCCACACTAGCTTTTTTTGCTTGTGTGGGGAACAGGGATGCACCCCCTTAAGATAATCATTCAGCCATAACCGCGGCCCCCAATGAGCACCTTGGCGATTTGGCGCCAATCCAGAGTCATTCCCGGCGAAAAGCGCGTTCGACGGCGCCCGCCGATCGCCTTAAGCAGTCCTGCCCGAGGGCACGGGGCACGACACACGCGGACTGGAAACGGCTGGAGTACATCTGCTGTTCGAAATGGCAGTTCGTTGACTCAGCTTGGAATCAATGTTGAACGCTCGTCTGTTCAATCCCGTATTGAATTGCTGCTTTAAGGGCCTCGATTTTTATATCTGCCAGCGTTTTGAACTTAATGCAATACCCCGTGACGCTTGCTTTGCCGAGTTCCCGCCCAAAGGTCCGGGTCAGGTACTTCTTGTCATTGAGTCCCATGATGTAGACGGAAACGCCCGCCGTATTCGCACTTATGCCGATTTGATAGAACTCCTTGGTTTTTCCATTGGCATATTTCATGACTTGCGATCCATATCCAATGTTTGGGTTGGAAACGATTTTTCCTTTCTCGTCTTTTCCGTCTAAGAACCACAGTTTGCACGACGGCATCAACGCCAAAACAATGTGGTGCAGCTGTTGCATCTCGCTGCGTTTTGGCTCCGGTTGAGCGGCAATATACCTCTTGATTTGTTCCTGGGTGCTCATGCAAATCTCCCTGGCTTAGCGGTAGCAATTCAGTGCTCCGGAAACCGCCGGATTGGAGTCGGCTTGCTGGGCCGCCTGAATCGATCGAAATGATATCGGACTCAGTTTACGCATTGCCAGCGCTCGGAAATCCCGGCTGACGGCCTGCCACTCGTCGTGCAGCCCTCAGGGTCCGGAGATCCGCAAAGAAAACTCCGGAACCGCGAAAATTTCCCTTGACATTCATTGGAAAATCCACAACCATATTGTTGTGAATTCGCTGGACACAACCTTTGCGGCTTTGTCGGATCCCACCCGCCGGGCGATGATCGAACGACTCTCCCATGGGCCTGCCTCCGTGCATGGCTTGACGCAGCCGTTTGCCCTCTCCCAGCAGATGATTTCAAAACACATTGCCTACCTGGTGCGGGCGCGGATTGTGATCAAGACCAGGCGCGGACGGGAAAGCATCTGCACGCTCAGGCCGCAGGCGATAAAGACGGTCAGCGACTGGGCGTTCGATTATCGCCGGTTCTGGGAAGAGCGGTTCGACAAGCTGGATGTGGTTGTGAATCAAATGAAAAAGACGGAGATCAGAGATGACAAAAAACACGGTTAACGAAACAGAACGGATGGTTGTCACCAGAGTTTTTGATGCCCCGCGCGAATTGGTTTGGAAGGCGTGGACCGACCCGAAATATGTGATGCAGTGGTGGGGGCCAAAGGGCTTTACTTCGCCCGTTTGCAAGATTGATTTTCGCGTGGGAGGAAAATTCCTCTGTTGCATGAGAACGCCGGACGGCCAGGATTTCTGGAATGCCGGTGAATACCACGAGATTGTTCCCTACGAGAAGATCGTTTCCTCCATGTACTTTTCCGACCCCGAGGGAAACAAGGTTGAGCCTGCGCACTATGGAATCGAACATGAGGCCATCGAGGGCGCGTACGATGTGACTCTTTTTGAGGACCTCGGAGACGGCCGGACGAAACTCACCTTCATTGGAAATGAAACGATGGAAGAGGCGAAGAATAGCGGCCAGGTAGAGGGCTGGTACCAGATACTCGATAAATTTGCGGAAGTGATTGCGGGGCTGGCGCAGGCGAAATGAGAAGCTGAAGCTTTGATGATCGTCACGCGCGAGCTGCTGAACGCAAAGCGGAGACCGGCCATCGCTGACCGGTCTCAGCTTTTTCTTACTCGCCCCTTCCCTTCTGCGCCGCGATCCAATGTTCGATGTGCTGCTGGAGAAGGTCCATGGGCAGCGGGCCGCGAGCCAAGGGCAAACCATACTAACCGTGCGAACTCGCTGCCAGCGGGCGTAGCTGCTTGCATACATTTCTGCGAGATGTGGGGGCACTCCCGCATCGAACGGCCCACGTCTCTAGATTGGCCCATGCGTAAGAGCAATTTGATTCACAATTCGCTGGATGAATACGATGTGGATGCTGATATGCTTCGCTACTTCGGGAACAAACTCGCTGATGAAGTTGCCGATCGGCGCCGTACCAATTGCGATTGCGGAGCTCTCGGCTGTTGGCCCCACACCCTGCTGGCGACCGGGGACATAAACATTCGCAAGGGTGATGGCAGCCGGATAACCGATCAGATCTCCGAAGTTGGGCATTGGATTTCCCCTGTCGCTTTTCGTCCAGACCGGCTGCACAATCGCGTTGGCAATGCGCCGGGGGATTGAGGCTTTCGGCATCCGGTGAAAGCGCGGATCCTGCCGCGTGAGCGAGGGAACGAGAAAGGTGGCAAAGAATTCGCCACTCATATCCTCGGTCAGCAGAGTCCCGGCATTCTTGGCCCATCCCTTCATCCCGGGTCCGTAATCTGTATCGGGATTGCTGCCGATGGTGATCGCTGCCGTCGCGCCGATCGTGATCAGGTTAAAGGGATCCACTACATCACTCGCTGCCAGTTGCAGTTTGTTCTTCGGAGTCAGCGGGCCGGACCGAGGTGGTCTCCCAAGGGGGTGAAAGAAGCTGAACCCAGGAGCGCAGCCGGCGCCTCCATCCTTCTGCGGCTTGCCTTGCGACGCTGGAGGGCAATGCTTCTTTAACGGAACCTGATGCGTATCCTGGCGCGCATCAGGCGCCGCTGGTGCGGCTTGAGGCTGGGGGGCATCCGGCAATGCGGCCGACTCAGAGTGCATCTGTGCGGGAAGCCATGGAGCCGGACCCATAAGCAGCGCAACAATGATCATGCGAAAGATCAGCGCACGTCGATTGGTGTGGACCATGGGCCTCACGTTCATCCTCAACTCCAGGTAGGACGAGAGCGGCAAACAGATGGAGTCCGCACTTGAGGTTACGCTGCAGAAGTAATCCACACGTCACCTTTCTGCTCTGTGGTGGCTGTCTGGCTCGCTTTCCCGCAATTTGATGCTCATCAATGGAAGTTTGTCATTCGCTCTTTCTGTCATCGTTGCAGAAAAGTTCGCGTGATGTCTTGAATAGGCCAATTTGCTCATTGAGCATGGTTTGAACGCCGCTACATTCGCTGACTGGCTTTGCCACGCGACTGCTTCATACGGCTGATAGGTCTTCGCGTCCTCTTACTCGCTGCTTCCCTTCTGCGCCGCGATCCAATGCTCGATGTGCTGCTGGAGAAGGTCCATGGGCAGCGGGCCGGAAGCGAGGACGGCCTGATTAAACGCAGAGAGAGAAAATTTTGGTCCGAGGGATTGCTGAGCCTGGGCGCGTAGCTGGGTGAACTCAATTTCGCCGATGGTGGCTCCGAGTGATTGCGCGGGCTGGGCGATGACGCGGTCAACGCCTTCCATTGCGGACGCGACAGTATCGGGGGCATTGGCCAGCATGGTGTGCGCAACGACATAATCGACGGCCTGCTGCCGCGTCCATTGCAGGGCGTGGATGCCGGTATCGGCGACGGCGAGGGCGGCGTGGTAACGGTCGAGCTCCAGCAGCCCGAGCCGCTGGTATGGGTCGGTGGTTGTGCTGGTTGTGCCGATGTAGAGCGCCCACCCATCCATGAAGGCCGGGTAGCGGGCGTAGCGACGGAATGGAGGCAGCGTGGAGGGAATGGCGGGAAGCGCGCTTTTGTAGATGTCAGACAACTCTTGCGAGGCATAGGCCTGGAAGCGATAGTTGCCGGAGACCGCATGACGGAGCGCGCTCAAGTCTGCAAGGCCGAGCTTTTGCGCGAGAGCGAGCATGGCAGCCTCGTCCTGCGCGACCTGATGCAGGGCGAGCTGGTGGACCTGCTGCGGAGTGAGGGTGGTGGTGGTGCTTTGGTTGACGAGGAAGGCGTAGTACGCGTCTCCGGCAGGGATGGACCAGATGCCGGCGTTGGCGCGGCCGGCGGGAACATAGGTCCGGCTGAGGAACAAGCCAAAGAGGACGTAGGCGGGCTGCACCTGAGTACGGATGGCGGTGAGGATTTCGTCGGTGATGCGCTTGCGGTCGGCGGTGGAGATGGATGCTGGAAAGCTTTTGAGGGGCGCGGCGAAGGGCGTGTCTTCCGGTTTGGAGTGCCCGATGGCGTTGACCTGCGTGAGCACCTGCTGGAGAAGGAATTTGGGCGGAACGCGGCCTTCTTCGATTCCGAAGCTGGCAGCGTTGGTGGCCTGGCGGATGGCGGCGGGCAGTTTGCTGAGGCGCGCGGCGTAGTTGTCGTAGTCGTCTACGGTCGAGAAGCGAAGCTGCGGGAGCGCGTGGATGAGATTGATCTGCGGACCGGAGTAAGGCGTGATGGGCATTTGCCATGGTTTGTATTCGGCGGCCTGCTGCTGGGCGACGAGGTACCGGACGGCGAGCGCGTCACTCAGGGATTCTTCGGGGGTCATGCCGGTGGTGTCGATGACGCCGAGACGAAGGAGATCGCGGCGTCCGCTGTCGAGCGCGGCGTTCCAGGCGGAAACGGAGTAGTCGGGCAGGTCGGTATCGTAGTGGTGGTCGCCGGAGACGGAGGCAAAGAGCGGATGGCGGGCGAGATGGTCCTGCCAGAGCTGGGTGAGGATGTCATTGAGCGCGGCGCGGCGGTCGGCGAGCGATTGCGGCACAGGCGGCGCGGCGTTTGGGGAGAGCGTGCCGGGATAGGAGGACCTCTCTTCGGCCTGCTTCTGGACGGATTTGGGGAAGGTCTGGGAGTGGGCGAGCGGCGCAAGAATCAGCGCGGCGAAAACAAGCAGGGCGGCGGGTTTGATCATCGTTTAGGCGCGGCAAGCCGCATTCCTCTAATGGTAAATGGCGGAGGGCGCGTGAGCGTGCACGGGCCGGTTGTGTAAGCTGATAAGTACGATGAACACGGTGGCGCAAGAAGCAAAAGACAAGGATTTGAAGAAGCTGCGCGTGGCGGTACTGGGCGCGGGCAAGATGGGCGGCATTTTGTTGCAGGCATTTTTGAAGCAGCAGATGCTGGGGCCCGATCAACTGACGGCGACGGTGGCTCATGAGGAGCGCGCCGCGGCGCTGAGCGCGCAGTGGGGCGTTCAAGTCTCGACGGACAACCTAGCTGCAGTGCGGACAGCGGATGTTATTCTGGTCGGCGTAAAGCCTTTTCAGGTGCCTGCGCTGATGGAAGAGATCAAGCCAGCGCTGACGACAAAGAAGCTGCTGGTGTCATTCGCGGCGTCAGTGAAGACTGGCGCGATTGAAGCGGCGGCTGGGATAGAGGTTCCGGTGATCCGGGCGATGCCGAATACGCCGTCGATGCTGGGCGCGGGGATTGCGGCGCTGTGCCGGGGCAGGCATGTGAGCGAGGCGCAGATGGAGCTGGCGTCGCGGATGTTTGAGGCCGTCGGGCGCACAGTGATTGTGGATGAGAAGCACATGGACGCCGTGACCGGCCTGTCGGCAAGCGGACCGGCGTTTATCTACATCATTCTTGAGTCGCTGGCGGAGGCGGGAGTGAAGGTGGGGCTGCCGCGCGACATTGCCACGCTGCTGGCGGCGCAGACTACGTTCGGGTCAGCCAAGATGGTGCTGGAGACGGGGTATCATCCGGCGCTGCTGAAGGACGCCGTGACCACGCCCGCAGGATGCACGATTGACGGCATCCTGGAGCTCGAAGAAGGCGGGTTGCGCGTGACACTGATCAAGGCCGTGATGCGCGCGGCAGAGCGGGCGAAGGAGCTGGCGGCTGGGTAGGGACTAACCGTCCAGGCACACGCGCTACGCGCCTTTGTGCAGCAACCTCTGTGGTCGCTCCCGTTGGTCGCGGAGGTGGCTTCTCTACAAGTGCTGGTTCCTAGTGGCCGAGGACTTTCTTTACGCCCTTCTTGGTGTCGCTGGCCGCTGTCTTAGTTCCCTTTGCGGTATCGTCCGCGGCGACTTTGGTGCCGTGAGCTGTATCGTGGGCGGCTGTCTCGGTGCCGTGCTTGGAGGCCTCGTAGGTCTTGTGCGTACCGCGAGCGGTCGCGTGGTAGGCCTTCCTGGTGCCGTGCGTGGTGGCATGGTAGGCCTTTTTGGTTCCCTTTTCGGTGGCGTGGGCGGTGTCCTTGGTGGCGGCCTTGGTGTCATGGCCCGCGTCTTTCATGTCCTGCGACGCCGTTTGCATGGCGAAGGCAGTCATACCGGCCCCGCAAACGAGTGCCGAGGCCAGCAGGAAGCTGAGGGTGCGTGTGGTTTTCATAGCGAAGCAGATTCTTACAGATTGGCGTGAGTTGTACAAGTCAGCCGTAGAATAAGGCAGGAGCAGTTCATGGGCCTTTCCACTTCTACCGCTGCAACGCCTTCGAGGGCCGTAGCGGCCCAGGGTGTTGCGGCGACGTCTGCGGGTGCGCCCTCACGCGGGTTGCGGTGGTATGCGTTGGGCGTGCTGGCATACAACGTCGGCGTGATTCTGGATGGGGCGCTGGTGCGCGCGACGGGTTCGGGCAATGGCTGCGGCGATCATTGGCCGCTGTGCAACGGCGAGATTGTGCAGCAGCATCCGAAGATCACCACAATTATTGAGTATGCGCACCGGGCGACGAGCGGGATTGCCCTGCTGGCGGTGATCGGACTGGTGGTGTGGGTGTTTCGCGGAACGGCGAGGCGGCACCTGGCGCGCGTGGCGGCGGTGGTTTCGCTGGTTTTTATTTTGAATGAAGCGGTGCTGGGAGCGCTGCTGGTGCTGCTGGGGATGACGGCGCAGAATGAGTCTCCGGCGCGGGCGTTTTATTTGTCGTTGCACCTGACGAATACCCTGCTGATGCTGGCGGCGCTGGCGGTGACGGCGCATTTTCTTTCGCGCGAACAGGGGTACATGCGCGGCAGCGTGGAGCTGCGCAGATGGGCGCTGGCGGCAACAGGTCTGCTCGCGGTGATTGTGACGGGCGTGACGGGATCGCTGGCGGCGCTGGCGGACACGCTGCATCCTGCGACGAACCTGGCAGCGGCGTTTGCCCAGGACTTTTCAGCGCACAGCGACTGGCTGGTGCGGATACGGTGGTTTCATCCGGCGGTAAGCGCGATTGCGGGTCTGTTTGTGGCGGTGCTGGCGCTGGCGAGCATGCGCTACGGTGAGACTCGCAGGCTGGGAGCGGGGTTGATTGCGCTGCTGGTGGTGCAGTACGCGCTGGGGCTCGGCGACCTGGTGCTGCTGACCCCGCTGAGCCTGCAGATCCTGCATCTGCTGGGCGCGGACCTGGTGTGGATTGCGCTGGTGGTTCTTGCTGCGCGGCTGTGCGTAAGGCCGATTGGCTGCACGGCGATAAGTTGCGGCTGATGCCTTGTGCCAAATCGGCATCGAGCCTATAAAATCGTTTTACTCATAAACAGCCTGTCAAACGGGGGCGGAATGTCGGAGGAGAGCGCGCGTCTGAAGCCGGGCACAGTTGAAATTGAGACGAAGCTGGAGCGCGTGGCTGAGCTGCTGGACCGCAATCAGGCGGGCGCGCTGGTGCTGAGCCGTCATGGAAACATTGCGTGGGTGACGGGCGGGCAGGTTGAGGCGCGCGTGGCGCAGAGCTCGGAGACGGCGGTGTGCCAACTGCTCCTGACGCGCGATGGGCGGAAGTACTATCTGGCTCCGAATAATGAGGCTCCACGGCTGGCGGACGAAGAGTTTGCCGGGCTGGGCTATGAGCCGGTGATCTACAAATGGCATGAAGGACCAGGCAATACTCTGCGCGAGCTGGCGGGCGGTGGCGCGCTATGCGCCGACACGGTGACGCCGGATGCAACGGTTGTGGACCTGACGGGGCTGAGGACTCCGCTGCTGCCGGACGAGATGGAACGGCTGCGCGTGCTGGGGCGAGAGACGGCGGCGGCAACGGTTGAGGTTCTGGAGGGACTGACGCCGGGCGTGACCGAGCAGGAGATGGCGGGGCGCGTGAGCGAGGCACTGTGGAGGCGGAACATTACTCCGACCGTGCTGCTGATGGGCACGGATGAGCGGATTTTCAAGTACAAGCATGCAGTTGCGCGGGCGGGCGTGCTGGACCGCTACGGAATGCTGAACTTGTGCGCGCGGCGTTGGGGGCTGGTGGCTTCAATCACGCGGTTTGTGCACTTCGGCGCTCCGGACGCGGAGCTGGCGAAGGCGTTTGAGGCGGTGGGGCGGATCAACGCGGCGTTGCAGCATGCGACCAGGAACGGGGTAGCTTCGAGCGACATTTTTGCCGTGGCGCAGCGGGCGTATGCAGCCGCGGGAGCGGCCGATGAGATCGAACTACACCACCAGGGAGGGGCGTGCGGCTATACGGAGCGCGACTGGCTGATTGCCCCGCACGGAACGGAGCGCGTGACGGGTCCTCAGGCTTTTGGATATAACCCGAGCCTGCGCGGCGCGAAGGCCGAGGACACGGTGGTGCTGGCGGACGGGAAGATCGAGGTGGTAACGGCAACGCCGCATTTGCCGGTACTCGAAACCGTGCTGGATGGGATAAGCTATCGTTCGGCAGGACTAGCCGTCCGGCCATAGCGTTTAAGATTTTTCGTCAGCGCAAGAGTTCGGGAGGCAGTTGAATGCGTTTTTTTAAGCTTGCAGTGATTGCAGCAATGGTGGTGTCACCGCTTACATTCGCACAGGCCACGAACTATGCGAACCAGCCGCCGGTGCTGCTGGGGGCGGCCTGGTATCCGGAGCAGTGGCCGGAGTCGCGGTGGGACGCGGACCTGGATTTAATGGAAGCGGCGCACATCCATGTAGTGCGCGTGGGCGAGTTTGCGTGGAGCACCATGGAGCCGGAAGAGGGCGTGTACCACTGGAAGTGGCTGGACGATGCAATTGCCGACGCCGCGCGGCGTCACATTGCGGTGGTGCTGGGCACGCCGACCGCGGCCCCGCCGGCGTGGCTGACGGAAAAGTATCCGCAGACTCTCAGGATTTCAGAAGACGGCGTGCGCGACCAGCATGGAAACCGGCAGCAGTTTTCCTTTGCGGACGAGAAGTATCGCGAGCTGGCGCACGATATTGCCGAGCGGATGGCGGTGCGCTACGGGCACAACCCGGATGTGGTGGGATGGCAGATCGACAACGAACTGTCGAACACCTCGTTCGATCCGGAGGCGAAGGCGCAGTTCCATGCTTGGCTCCAGAAGAAATACGGAACCATCGCCAACCTGAACGCGCACTGGCACACGGCGTACTGGAGCCAGACCTACAACGACTTCGACCAGATTCCGGTGCGCGAGGACAATGAGAATCCGGCTCTGCTGCTGGACTGGATGCGTTTTGTTACAGACACCTGGGTGAGCTATACGGAGAACCAGGTGAGCGCCATCCGTCCACATGCGGACCCGCGGCAGTTCATCACCACGAACACCATGGGGTGGTTCGACGGCTTTGACGCATACAAGCTGCACAAGGTGCTGGACATTGCTGCGTGGGACGATTACATCGACGCAGACCATTACGACCCGTTCGACAATGGCGCGCGCGACGACCTGACGCGGGGCTTCAAGCGGAAGGACTTCTGGATCATGGAGACCGAGCCGGCGTTTGTGAACTGGCGTCGTACGAACACTCCGCTCGAGAAGGGCCAGGTGCGCGACATTGCCTGGCAGAACATCGGGCACGGCGCGAATGCAGTGGAGTATTGGCAGTGGCGCGCGAATCCGAATGGGCAGGAGGAGTATCACGGCGTGCTGGTCGGGATCGATGGCAAGCCAGCGCCGGTGTATGCGGAGATCCAGCAGGTAGGCAAGGAATTTGACGAGGCGGGCGAGGCGCTGAAGGGTACCACGCCACACTCGGAGGTGGCCGTCATCCAGTCGTACGACAGCCGCTGGGCGATCAACTTCCAGAGGCACAGCGCCGACTTTGATCCGGTGGCCGAGCTGCTGGCGTTCTACACGCCGCTCAGGGTGCAGTCGCAGGCGGTGGACATTGTTTCTCCAACGGCGCCGCTGGACGGGTACAAGGTGGTGGTGGCTCCGGCGCTGAATGTGCTGCCGCAGGCGATGGCCGACCACCTGATTGCGTATGTGAAGCAGGGCGGGCATCTGGTGCTGGGACCGCGCAGCGGCATGAAGGACGCGTATGACGCATTGCAGCCGGCGCGGCAGCCGGGACCGCTGGTAGAGCTGCTGGGCGGGTCGGTGACACAGTTTTACGCGTTGGCGGGGAAGGTTCCGGTAAGCGTTGTCGTTCCGGTAGGCGAAGACGCCATGAGCTTCTATAACTACATTTTGGGAAGCTTGCAGAGGACGAACAACATTGCCAATGCTCCGGTGAGTGGTGAGCAGGGTGCCGGGACAGCGAATATCTGGGCGGAGACGCTGCAGGCGACGAATCCGGAGACGAAGGTGCTGATGCGCTACGGCGCGAGCAACGGATGGCTGGATGGACAGCCGGCGGTGCTGGAACGTAAGGTGGGCAACGGCAGCATTACGTATGTGGGCGCGTGGCTCGATCCGACGCTGCTGAGCAACCTGACAGCGATGTGGCTGAAGGATGCGGGAGTGAAGCCACTGGTGGATGGCGTTCCGCACGGCGTGGAAGTGTGCGCGCGGACGGGCGAGGACAAGACGGTGCTGATCCTGATCAACCACAACACGACGGAAGAGAGCGTGAAGCTGCCGGGTGCGATGAAGAATCTGCTGGCGGGCGGTGCGGAGGTGTCCAGCGTGACGCTGCCGAAGTATGGAGTGGCGGTGCTGGAGGAGCGGTAAGGCGGTCAGTTGTCTCCCACGTCTCGCGAGATGCGGGGCACCCTCTATACTAAAATCAGTTTTCAGACAGCGTACCGCTGGCATATTGGAAGCCCCGTCCGGAGTGATGACCGGATGGGGCTTTCGGCTTTTTCGGCTGGTAAAAGGAATCGCCCCGGCGGTCCCGGCCCCTTCGACGGGCGGCGCGTGCGCGGACTATAATCCGCGGCTATATCTGGAAACCAATGGAGGTTTGCGATGAGAAAGTTGTTGCTTGCAACGAGTATCGCGGCCCTGTTGATGCCTGTTGTGGCCGCGGCGCAAAGCGCTTTTAACGGCACCTGGAAGACCGATCTGAACCAGGTCAATTTTTCGAAGAAACCAGATGTATATGTTCTGAAGGACGGGATGTACTCGTGCAAGACGTGCATACCCCCGTTCACGGTGAAAGCGGACGGGACCGATCAGCCAATCCCCGGGAATCCTTATATTGATTCCGTCGCGATCGAGGTAGTAAACGATCACGAGGTCAAGGAGACGGACAAGAAGAATGGCAAGGTTGTCTCGAAGTCCACGGTTAACATTTCCCCGGACGGAAAAACAGCGACTTTCGAATTCAGCAATTGGAACGATGCCACTGGCGGGCCTCCTGTTACCGGCAAAGGTGAACAGATACTCGTGGCGAAGGGTCCAGCCGGATCCCATGCGATCTCCGGTTCGTGGCGAATGAGCAAGCTCGAGAATGTGTCGAACAACGCCGCTACCACGACCTACAAGGTGGAGGGTGACACGATCACGGACACCAGTCCGACGGGCCAGGGCTATACGGCAAAGCTGAATGGACCTGAGGCGCCGGTAAAAGGCGATCCGGGCGCAACCAGCGTGAGAGTGAAGATGATCGGCAAGAATACGCTTGAAGAGACGTATTTGCGCAAAGGGAAGGTCATCGGTGTGTTCAAAATGACGGTTTCCGAGGATGGTTCGGTTGCGCATGCCAGCTATACGAATACGCGGGCGAACAAGACTGATTCGTGGGTGATGATGAAACAATAACAGCTCGTCCTTTAACGCTCGCTATGCGCTGCCAGCGGTGAAATCAGACTTGGTTATTCGTCGCTGATAGTGGCGCCGGCGAGTTCGAGGAGGGTCTGGGCGACGCGGGCGGAGTCGTGGCGCAGGACATCGCCCTCGGCAGCGAAGTCTCCAGTGATGCAGCGGATGCCCATGGCCTCAATACGTTCGACGTCGGGCCGGATGACTTCTGCGCCTTCGGCGGCGTAGCGCTCGCGGATGGACTGCGGGACAGGCGCGGTGTTGAGGAGCGCGTAGTCGAAGACGGGCTGGCCGGTGTGCTTGTAGATGCGTTCGATGTGCTGCGAGGCGGTGAGGTGCAGGCTCTCGTTGGCCTGCGTCATAAGGTTGGCGATGTAGACGCGGGTGCCACGCGCAGCGGCGAGGGCCTCGGGGATTCCTTCGACGAGCAGGTTGGTGATGAGGCTCGTGTAGAGCGAGCCGGGACCGAGGGTGATGAGGTCGGCGTCGGCGATGGCGGCGAGGGTTTCCGGCAGAGGCTCAACGACGGGAGGGTCGAGGGAGAGCTCGACGATCTGGTCCTTGCTGGCGGTGATGTTGGTTTCGCCGCGAACGACGGCTCCGCTGGCCATGCGGGCGACGAGTGTGGCGTTGGTGTAGGTGGCAGGGTAGATGAATCCGCGCATGGCGAGGACTTCTCCTGCGAGGCGGATGGCGTGGCCGAAGTCACCGGTCATCTCAGTAAGCGCGGCGACGAACAGGTTGCCGAAGTTGTGGCCTTCGAGCTCGCCTCCGGACTGGAAGCGGTGGCGGAAGAGTTGTGACATGAGGCCTTCGTCCTCAGAGAGCGCAACCATGCAGTTGCGCAGGTCGCCGGGCGGGAGCATGTTGAAATTCTTGCGGAGGCGTCCGCTGGAGCCTCCGTCATCGGTGACGGTGACAACGGCGGTGAGGTCCGAGATCGGGTGGGGTTTTTCCGAGGCGGCTGTCCCGGCAGCGGAGGGAGCGTAGCGCTTGAGGCCGCGCAGGAGTGTGGAGAGTCCGGTGCCTCCGCCGATCGCGACGACGCGCAGACCGGCGCGCCGGGAAGAACCCGGGCGAGGAGCGTTGGCTGTGGCGGACAAGAGCATCTCCGAGTGAGTTGGATGCGCGGGCGGGGTGGTGCGCCCGCCTGCGCCGGACACTAAAGCACTTCCGGATAGAGCAGTTCAGTGAAGCGAGGGTCGTCGGCCATGTCAACGAAGTCGGCGTCGCCGCGCGCCTGGATGCGATTCTGCGGGTTCAACTCGATGGCCTTGTGCAGGTGGACAAGGCATTCCTCAGCCTGCCCGGTGATGCTGTTGAGGACGGCAAGGCCGTAGTGCGCATACCCGGCAAGGTTGTTCTTTTTGAGCAGGTCCTCAAACTGGTCGCGGGCGTCCTCGTAATTGCCGGTGTTGAGCAGGGAGATGGCGTAGTCGTACTGCTCCTCGGGGCTGCTGAACGCGAGTGTGACCTTTTGGGAATGGCGCTCGCAGACGGCAAGATAGGTGCGGCAGCGCTCGAGCATCTCGGGCGCGCCGTTCTGGATGAGCTTTTCAAAGGCAGCACGGGCCTTTTCGTACTTCCCTTCCTGCATGAGCTGCATGGCAGTCTGATACTGGGCCAGGGAAGGATGGGGAGCAGGTTTCGTGGACGGCGCTTTTTTTCCGGAGAGAGTGCGCAAAGATTTTCCTTTCGCGCTTTCCTGTCGAGCTTCTGGCATGCAGAGAGAGTTCCTGAATATTAGTGCGGTTAACGTCGAATTTATACGCAGATCAGCGCGCCGCGTCAAGCCGAGACCGGGTTGGGGCCGGTGGACGGGCGTGTAAGGCACACGGCATCAACCATGTCACCTGGAACGTCCTGATCTTGTTTTTTCCTCTTTCCATACAGTGGAACCATCTTCGCACAGAACCCTATTTTTGGGTGGCGGCAGAAGTCCATGCTCGTCAAGATGTTGTGTGAGTTCGGCACTGCCGTTCTCGCAGGCCTCGAGAACGGCAGCGCCCATGGCCGCGTGGGACGGCCCTATCGGCTACAGCGGCAAGGGCCGAGGAAAGCTTCCGCGCGGGTATGGCCAATCGCGACCATATGCGGGAAGACCTCAAGGCCAGGCGTGGGTGTCGCCAGCCGTAGCCAACTTGCAAAACACCAAAATCCGCTCGCCATGCGGATCGTTGCAGAGAATCGCAACCAGCGCGAATTTGTCTGCTTTGCAAGGTAGTGACCGCGGGAGGGGATTCGTTTCAATCGAGGATTGTGAATATTACAAGGGCCGTCCGGGGACGGCCCTTGCAGAGATGCATTGCGCGGGTGGGTGCTTGCGCGCTACGCGAGATGTGACTTACCCATGGGTCCGCGGCGCTTTGAACTGAATTTCGAGAATGCTCCGATCGAGCAGGGCGCGGATTCCATGCGGAGTGATGCCGTAGACCGCCAGATGGTAAGGCCCCTGTTCCAGACCGGCAGCGGGAATCAGGAGCGGAAGCGGTCCGTCCGGATTTCCGGTAGCGGCGGAGTTGATGGTCTGAGACCAGGTCCGACTGGCCTCAGGATATTGGAGGTTGACGGCGTAAGAGGCATAGGCGGCCGACGGCGGCGGCAGGTTAATCAGCAGTATGACTCCACGGCCCGGGATGGCAGTGACGGGGACCTGTGAATCAGACACGGCTCCAAGTTGCAGGATCACGCGGGGCAGGAAACGCGGCTGATTTGACGCGGAGCGCATGGCCTTGACGCTAACCAGGCTTTGATAGGCGACGATGGCCAGCAGCGCGAGAAACGCCGGAATGACGAAAGCCGGCCTCCACCAGAGAGTGCGCGAACGAGGCACGGCAACGGGAATGACGGGTTGAGGGTACGCAGGGGATGGCGTTGTGAACGTGGGTAGCTGCGCCTTTGCTTCCTGCAGGAACGCGGCGGCGGCACGGAGATCCTGGGCGCACTCGAAGCAGGTGAAGAAATGCGCCTCGAATGCCTCACGATCTTCAGGGGTCAACTCATTGAGCAGATACCGCTCCGCGGACATTCTCCGGATTGCATCGGTATGGTCCATTGCGGGCGAGATATCCCTCCTTCTTAAAAATATAGTGATAAGTAACACATAAACGCTTCAGTCCGTTTTAAAGGAGAGGGCGCTATGTGCCTGTTTTAAAAACTCCTCTTTGAAGCTCTGCCTGGCGCGAAAGAGGAGCACGCGCAGATAGTCGGCGTCCACGGCGAATTCACGGCAGACCTCCTCGCGGTCCCGTTCGTCCAGAAAAACAGCTTTGATCAAGTCCCGGTCGCGGGGCGACAGGCGCTTGAGGATTTTACCTACCTCAGCTTTCAATTGGCCGGACAAAACCTCGTCAAAGACGCTGGGGCCACCTGCAACCAAAGTGGCAGCCTGAGTTTCATCGAGCATACTGTGCCGGGAAGCGGCCCGATAGTGCTCAAGCAGGACGTTGTTACAGACGGTACTTACAAAGGCGCCGAGGCGATCAGGACTGCGCAGGTTTCCATCCCTGCGCAGGGCCGCGAGCACGCGGGTGAAGGTTTCCTGACGTACATCCTCAATGGCTTGAGGCGATTGCAAGCGCGCGCGCAACTTGAGATTGAGCAGGCTGGTGAAATAGCTGACGAAATGCTTCTCTACGCAGGCATCTCCAGCGCACAGGGCCCGAATGTAATCGGCATCGAACGCATGGAATTCCAAAACAGAACTCCGCAACTCTGAAAATTATGGAAGTGAAGTATAGCACTTGAAAACAGTGCCAGAGTGGGCCTGAATGTTGGGCTGGTGATCGCTTCACTCAACCCGCCGTCGGTTGCTGTGGCTGGTAATCCGATGAGCAGGCTGGGGTTAAGACAGGAATTTCAACGCCGCAGCCTTCGTCGATGATCCAGAAGCAGCGCGCTGGGTCGGGCACGGCGAGCGCGGCTTGCAGGCGGTCCACCGGATCGGTTTCGCCGTCGTCGGCGAGCGAAAAGGTGCCGTAATGGGCAGCGATGCTGACGGAAGCACGAAGAATATCGTGCGCCTGGACGGCCTGCTCGGGGGTCATATGAATGGGGCCCATGAACCACTCTGGCTCGTAGGCTCCAATGGGAAGCAGCGCGAGACGAATGTGATCGAACTCTTGGGCAATCTCCTGAAAGAGCGAGCCGAAGCCGGTGTCTCCAGCGAAGTAGATGGCACCCTCGGGAGCGTTGACGGCCCAGCCGCACCAGAGGGTCTGGTTGCGGTCAAAGGGGCCGCGAGCTGAGAAGTGCTGGGCAGGGACACTGTGAACAGGCAGGCCGCGCCAGTGGACACACTGCCACCAGTCAAGCTCATAGATTTCGCGGAAGCCGATGTTGCGCAGCATGGAATCAAGGCCGACCGGGCAGAAGATGGCGGGCTGGTCGCGTTCGACGACAGCGCGGAGGGTCGGGACATCGCAATGGTCGTAATGATTGTGCGTGAGCAGAACGCCGTCGATCTCGGGCAGGTCCTCGAAGCGAATACCGGGGGCGCGATGACGTTTGGGGCCGGCAAAGGAAACGGGGCTGACGCGCTCGGACCAGACAGGATCTGTGAGCAGATTGAGACCATGGGTTTGAAGCAGAAATGTGGCGTGATTCACGAAGGTGACGCGGAGGGTTTCCGCATGCACACGCGCTGGCGGTTTGGTGCCTGGCGTCGAGGGGATGAAGTCGCGCCATGGGCCGGGCTTGCGGGTGCTGACCCATTTGACGAACGCGGAGAAGCGCTGCGGCGGCGTATGCGGATTGAAGAAGCGGCCACGCTTATAGTGCGTGCCGCGCCAGGGATTAATCGGTGCAGAACCAGACTTCATTGAGAATGCTCCGCAGAGGGTACATTGCGGCGCATGGCCTGGACCCACTCAGCAAGTGCGACGATTTGTGCGTCAGGTAGGTATCTCTGCCCGGGCATATCAATACCAAGGGATTCCGAACTGACGATTGTAACAAGAAGAACATAGCGCGGCGCGGAGGCGGCGGTGACGAAACAAACTGCCGCTGTGAGCGCAGTGCCGAACTGCGAAAGGAAAGCGAGTCACTCGGCGCTGGTATGTGACAGATGACAATGTGTTCATTTTGACTTGAAACGATTGACCTCTGCGTACCAGCATCGTCAGATGATGGCAGGACTGTTCCGGCAGACGAGCGAACTGCGCAGCCTTTTGACCGCAGCCGTGAGCAGAGAGGCGCAGCCGGCGAGTTGCAGACGACTGATTCCTGGGCGGAGCTGGGACGGAGAATGGAACGGAAAGGCAAACGTGCCTGCCCCTGGTCACGACGAACCTTATGAAGTTACTCGTAATTGAAGATGATGCGGCGAACGCAATGTTTTTGGAGCGGGCGCTTACAGAGAACGGATATCAGGTTGATTTGGCTTCAAACGCAAAAGTCGCAGAGGCGCTGGCGATCGATGGCGATCACTCGGCGATCATTCTTGATCTGGGACTGCCGGATGAAGACGGCCTGAGCCTGATTACACGGCTGAAGGAGCACGGAGTGATGGCCCCGGTGCTGATCTTATCGGCGCGGCGGTCAGTGGATGACCGCGTGCGCGGGCTGGAGCAAGGCGGCGATGACTACCTGACCAAGCCGTTTGCGCTACCGGAGCTGCTGGCACGGCTGCGTAATCTGCTGCGGCGGCGCGCAGACGCGGGCGAGACGGCGACGGTGCTGCGTGTGCTGGACCTGGAACTGAATCTGATTCGGCGGGAGGCTTCGCGAGCGGGCGAGATTCTACAACTGACAACACAGGAGTTTGCGCTGCTCGAGTACATGTGCCGGAACGCGGGGCGGGTGGTGACACGGTCGATGATTCTGGACCAGGTGTGGGGCATGCGCATTCAGCCGGACACAAACGTGGTGGATGTGCACATCTACCGGCTGCGCAACAAGGTGGACCGGCACGACCTTGCGCCGGCGATCCGTACGATTCGGGGAGTGGGGTATGTCCTCCGCGACAGGTAACAGCAGAGTCAAAACAGCAGCGTGGCGTATTTCGCTGTGGGGCACGATGGCGTTTGCTCTGGGCACAGTGATTCTGTTTGTGTTTCTGCACCGGTTTGTGTCGCATGAGATTCAGCGGCGAAGCGACTCGTGGCTGACGGGTGAGGTAGGGACGCTTGGCGATGTGGCGGAGCGGACTCCGAAGAATGCACTGTATGACCGCATTGTGGAAGAGGTCGCCGAGCTTGCATCGAAAGAGGTTCCGCATGAGCATGAGCTGGCGGGCGACCCAAACCGGGCAGTGTTCTTTTTACAGTCGGACCCCACCGGCCAGATGAAGTTGTGGGTGGGCAGAGGCAGCGGGCAGCAGGTCCTGAACGCGATTCAGAAGAAAACGACTAATCCGGACAAGCTGGTGGATATCAGCATTGCCGGGTTCGAATATCCGTTTCGTGTGGCGTCCATGCAGATGGACAATGGCGACCGGATTTATCTTGGCCTTTCGGAACGCGATGAGAGCCTGACACTACGGACGCTACGACTGTACTTCTTTTTAATTTGCGTTGGGATTGTGCTGCTGGGATTCCTGATTGTGTTTTTTACCACGCGACGAATGCTGGGACGGGTACAGGACATTACAGAAGCGGCGGCGAAGATCGGCCAGGATGATTTGCGGAGCCGCGTTCCTGAAAGGGGCGGGCAGGATGAGATTTCGCGACTGGCGGTGACGCTGAACGGGATGCTGGACCGCATTGAAAGTACGGTCAAACAACTGCACACGATCACAGACTCGCTCGCGCATGATTTGCGAAGCCCGATGACGGCAATGCGCGGCAAGCTGGAGACAGCGCTGCTGCAGGGAGATGACGGCGGATGGGCTGAACCGGTGGCCGCGGCGGTGGACGAGCTGGACCGGCTGTGCGAGTTCCTGACAAAGTCACTGGACGTGGCGGAGGCGAACGCGGATGCGCTGCGGCTGCATAAAGAGACCATCAAACTGGATGAGCTGCTGCATGCGATGGTGGACCTGTATGAGCCGAACATGGCGGAACGAGGGATCTGCGTGACGCTGCAAAGCTCGGGACCAGTGTTGGTTGCGGGTGATGCGGCACTGATTCACCGGATGATGGCAAATATTTTCGACAACGAGCTGAAGCATCTGAAGTCGGGATGCAACGTGCGGATCCAATTGCGGACGGAAAACGGAGCGGGACGCATTGTGGTTGAAGATGATGGGCCGGGTTTTCCTGCAGAGGTTGCGACGCGGGTTTTTGAGAAACATGCGAAAGGGCGTAACTCGACAGGGTCGGGACTGGGGCTGGCGTTTGTCGAGGCAGTGGTGAGGGCACACGACGGCTCGATTGACGCGAGCAACCTTCCAGGTAAAGGCATCCGGCTGATGATAAGCCTGCCGCTGGAGAAGGCGGAGACGGGCGTTGCGGCATTGTCTCGTGATTGAGCGCGAAAGTGTGGCAGTCCCAACAGGAAATGCAGGTCCTTCGATTTCGCTTGTCGCGCCTGGCGCGCCTAACTTCACTTAGGATGACAACTTCATAAGGGTGAGACTTGTAGTTTCGCACCCCATTCTTTGCTGATCGTGACGGATTATTCGTGCACGGTGACGGCGGCTCCGGTGTAAATAACGGTGCGGTCAGGATTGGGGGTGATGGTGGCACCGACTCCGTGATTTGGGTGGACGAAGATGATGTTGAAGGTGCGCGACGCGGGCATTCCGGGGTAGGAGCCGGAGCGCGCGCCGATGGTGAGGGTCTGGAGGGTATCGTTCCAGTCGATGGGGATGGTGGCGCGCTCGCCTTTCTCGTAGTTGTAGGTGTCGCCCTGGTCTTCGTAGAGGACGAAGTGGCCGTCGGCCCCGGGATAGATGCGCATGTCAATCGGTGCGTCGGGTTTCTCGGCGGCGTAATCGATCTCTGGGCCCATGGGCAGAATGGAGCCGGCCTCGACATAGAGCGGGATACGGTCAAGAGGAGCAGGCGCATTGAAGCGCTGATCTCCGGGCATGGATTTGCCGGTCCAGAAGTCGTACCACTCGGGCGCGGGCGGCAGATAGACGTAGCGCGCGGTGGCTCCCTGCTCAGTGACGGGATTGACGAGAATATCCGGGCCGAACATGAATTCGTTGCCGATGTTCCAGACTTTGGGGTCGGTGCGCCAGTCCATGACGAGCGGCCTCATGATGGTGGAGTCGTTGTGCGTGACCTGCCAGGCGAGCGAGTAGATGTAGGGCAACAGACGGTAACGCAGACGGTCATAGCGAATGAGGATGGGGGTGACCGGACCGTAGCTGAAGAGCTCGTTCTCGTTGTTGGCGCGGTGGCCGTGGGTGCGGAAGATGGGGCAGAAGACTCCGAACTCAAACCAGCGCGTGTAGAGCTCCTGATAGGCGGGGTCGCGGGTATCGCGCGCCCAGGGCGGACCGTAACCGGCGATATCGGTGGTCCAGTAAGGCATGCCGGAAAGCGCGAAGTTGAGTCCGGCAGGAACCTGACGCTGGAATGCCTGGAACGTGCTGTAGACGTCGCCGGACCAGGTGGTGGCGGCGTAGCGCTGATCACCAGCGAAGCCGGAGCGAGTGAGGATGAAGACGCGTTTTTGACTGGTTGCGGCGCGCCAGTGGGTGTAGACGTTGCCGGTGTGCATGAGCGGGAAGATGTTGGTGTAGAGCGCGCCGTTGCCGATATAGAGGTGCTTGTTGTAGAGCTCGGTGTCGCTCTCGCCGCCGTGCTGGTAGGCGACCTCGGGCTCGGAGCTGTCGAGCCAAAAAGCGTCCCAGCCCTGCGCGAAGAGCTTGCTGACGAGATGGTTCCAGTATAAATCTCCGGCGGCGGGATTGGTGGCGTCATAGGTAGTGGTGCCGGGAATCATATAGCCGAGGGGCTTCATCTGCTGGAAGTTTTTTGACAGCGGATCGAAGGTGGCCCAGACCGAGATCATGGCGTGGACGTGCTCTTCGTGCAGCTTGCGGAGCGCAGCGGGAACGTCGGGATAGGCGTCGGGGCGGAAGTCAGGGTCGCCCTGATGGACCCACCAGAACCAGTCCTGCACGATGTTGTCGAGCGGGACCTGCGCGCCGCGATATTCGCCAGCGATTTCGAGCAGCTCGGCGGCGCTGCGGTAGCGGTCCTTGGACTGCCAGAAGCCGTAGGCCCAGCGGCCGTACATGGGCGCGTGCCCGGTCATGTCGCGGTACTGGTGGATGATCTGGTCGAAGCCGGGGCCGTAGATGAAGTAGTAGTCGATGGCGTGCGAGGCGTTAGAGCTGAAGCGCATCTCGGACGGGAAGCGATTGTCGAACCATGAGAGCGCGGCGGTGTTCCAGAAGATGCCGTAGCCATTAGTGGAGAGCAAGAGCGGAATGGCGACGTCGGTGTTGGCCTGGCCGAGCTCGACGACGGTGCCGCGATAGTTGAAGACGCCATTCTGGTGCTGGCCGAGACCGTAGAGGGCTTCGCGGACAGCGGGGTAGAACTGATCCTTGACGCTGTAGAGTTGCTGGCCGTTGATGGTGGTGGGCACGTAGCGGCGAGGGAAATCCTGGAATTCCTGGAGGAGGCGGTTGCCGTGCTCGTCCTGAAACTCGAGATTGCCCCAGGCGAGCGTGATGAGGACTTTGAGCGCGCCGGTATCGACGGTGGCGACGGCGGGGTTCCAGAGGGCCTGGTTTTGAGATTGCAGCGCAGAGGCCGAGGGGATGGTGAGGGTGAATTTGGCGGGCGTGCATTTTTGAATGAGCCAGGGCTGTTTGGAAGCGGCGTCTGTGGCCGTGCCGCTGGGGCTGGCAACGATATGAATTACGGTCGGGCTGCAGACGGTGAGGCGCAATGTATCCGTGGCGGTTTTGATGGTGACCCCGCCGTTCTGTCGGGCGATCTTGACTTGAGATTGCGCCTGGGCCTTCGCCTGAAGCTGCAGACCGCCATTACACGTGAACAGAACAGCCAGCAAAACCGGCAAAGATACGCGCACGAATTTCATCATCCCTCCCGTTTCAGCCTTCCATTTTACGGCGGCACCTGTTTTACCGCGGGCCAGGTTTTACGGGGCCCAGGTTAGCTATGCCCGTTTTGAGAGCCTTCAGGGTCGCTGCTCGCTCCACCCCACGAACGAGAACCTGTCCGTGGGGGCCGCGGTGCTGGGTTTACCTCACCGTCCGTAGAGCAAGGCTGCCTGGCGGCGCTTCATGAAGGCTTCCAACGCAGGACGCCATTCTTCGGAGATACGTTCCGCGCCTTGTCCCTCCTCAATCTCTTTCAAGACTGTGCGGTTGGCGAGAAGGACGTTCATCTTCGCTACTTCGAACTTGTCCGGATAGAAGCGGTGCAGCACCGACGCGATCTCCACTCCGAGCTCTGGCGCATTGAGCACGTTGCGGCTTGTGACCATGATGCGCACGCCGTGACAGACCTGCCCGTGGTACGGGTAAGGCTTCCTGGGCATGAAGTTTACAGAGAGAAAACGGACCCCGGGCATGTCGAGGATGTTGAGGTAGTGCGCCAAGGCGCGCGAGTGGATCCAAGGAGCCCCGAAGACCAGGAACGGCGTATCGGTTCCGCGTCCGACAGAAATGTTCGTGGTCTCGATGAGGCCGAGCGCCGGGTAGAGGGTGGCTTCTTCAAGGTCCTCGAGGTTGGGGGACGGGTTGGTCCAGGTGAGGTCGGTAGAATCGTACCAGTCGCCCGGCTGCCATCCCTCCATTTTGATGACTGTAAGAGGCGCGTGGAGGTGTAGCTGCTGGTTGTCGTAACGGGCCAGCTCGCCGAGCGTCATGCCGTGCCGCACGGGAATGGGCATGGAGTTGACATAGCTCTCTGCATCAGCGTCAGAAACCGGCCCCTGCACGAATGAGCCAGTGATCGGATCAGGACGATCGAGTACGATGATCCGCGTTCCGGTTTTCGCGGCGGCCTCAAGGAAGTAGCGGACTACGGTCTCGTAGGTGTAATAGCGAACGCCTGCGTCCTGCAGGTCGATCACCACGGCGTCAAGGTTGCGCATGACGTTGAGCGGAGGGTGGCGCTGGGCGGCGGTGTGTCCGTAGAGGCTAATGATGGGCAGGCCGGTGGCGGCATCGGTGGAATTGGGCACGCCGGGCCGGTCATAGCTGCCGGCGATGCCATGCTCAGGGCTAAAGAGCACTTTGAGCGTGAGTCCGGGCACGGCCTGCTCGGCGTTGTGAAACAGGATGTCGATGGTGCGGCGTCCTTCGGCGTCAAGGCCAGTCTGGTTGGTCAGTAGACCGAGCCGGAGGTGGCCTCCGTGTTGACGGGCCAGCGCGGCAAGCTGGCGGAAGCGGTCGTGCTCGAGCACGTCGATTCCAGTGAGGACGTTTCCGTTTCGGGCTGCCCAGCGGCGCATCCCGCTCAGCGATTCGTTGTATCCAGTGATGCGCGCCGCCATCGCGCCGCCGTCGTTATGAATGCCGATTGCGACCGCGGCAACGTTGGCGATTTCGCCGCGCATGGAGAGGCTGTTCGTGGGGCCGTTGGGATGCACAGCGTTGGTGAGAATGATGACATAGCTGTCGCTGTAGGGGTCGATCCAAAGCGAGGTTCCGGTGAAGCCCGAGTGTCCGAAGGAGCCGACGGGAAAGAGCTGTCCGCGGTTACTGGAGAAGGGTGATTCGATGTCCCAGCCGAAGCCGCGCAAAGCAGTGCCGGTCGCAGGCTGTTCGGGGGTGGTCATCTTCTGGAGCACGATGCGCGAAAGCGGGAAGCGGCTGGGGCGTCCGGCAAGGCGGTCGAGGAGGTTCTGCGCGTATGCGGAGAGGTCGTCGGCGTCCATGAACAGCCCGGCGTGGCCGGCGACTCCGCCCATGCGTCGCGCGGTGGGGTCATGCACTACGCCGCGCAGGACGACGTCGGGGCCGGTCCAGTCGACTTTGCCGCCATACGCGGCTAGGCCGTGTTCATACTGGGTGGGCGCGATAAGCGGACGCCAGGAAACAGGAGGCAGGTAGCGCGTGTACCTGAGCCCGAGAGGCTGGATGATGTTGCGCATGTCATAGACGTCGAGAGGCAGGCCGGAGACCTTCTCAATGAGCGCACCGAGCGTAATGAAGTTGACGTCGCTGTATTGGAAGCGAACTCCGGGCGGGCGCAAGGGCCTGGCGGCGAAGGCGAGTTTGTAGGCTTCGCCCTTCCCTTCCCACGGCTTGGCGAGGGACAGGTCCGGCGGCAGGCCGGAGTAATGCGTGAGGAGGTCGCGGATGGTGATGTCTCCTTTACCATTGGCCGCGAACTGCGGCAGGTACTTCGCGACCGGATCGTTGACGTTGATTTTCCCTTCCTGGTAGAGCTGCATGACGGCCGTTGCCGTCATGAGAGGCTTGGTGAGCGAGGCCATGTCGAAGATGGTGTTAACCGTCATCTTCTCCTCGTCCGGCACCAGCGAACGCCATCCATAGGCGCGCCGGAAGACGACATGGCCGTTGTGCCCGATGATCACGACCGCGCCCGGAATGAGGTGGTGCTGAATAGCCTGGTTGACAATGCGATTGATGGGCGCGAAGTTGCCCTTCTGCGCACGGGCAGGCGCGAAGCAGACAAAGAACAAAAGCAGAAACGCCCAGAAGCGAAGAGAGCGAGGCATGTCAGAGACTCCTTTGATGCAGGTTGACGTGTTCGGGAAAGAAGAGACTGGTTGCGTACACGATGGCAGATGTTGTGAGCGCACCCACGAGTACCCACCACGTCCAGCCAATTTTAGGAAATTCGAGTGTGTGTTCCGCGAAGGCACGCGAGAGCGCAGGGGCTGGAGGCGAAGCAGGAAGTTGGTGGCACCGCCGGCGACCATTCCGATCATGGTTCCACGCTCGTCTGCTCTGCAGCTGAGCGCGCCGGTATCGACGGTGGCAACGGCGGGGTTCCAAAGAGCCTGATTTTGAGATTGAGGCACAGAGTGTCCGTGGCGGTTTTGACGGTGACGCCGCTGTTCTGCTTCACAATCTGGACCTGAGCCAAAAGGCTTCCGCTGGAAAGAACACCAGCCGCCGTCATAACCAGCACAAACAACCGCGCAAATTTCACGCCTCCCTCGTTTTTGTGTTCTCGTTTGGCTCCCGCCCAGGAGCAGGCTTCACCGACACGTGCAAGTGTAACGTTTTACTCCTGCTGCTCGCGAAGGAACATGGAGCGGAGTGCTCACTATGGCGCGGCTGGCGATTCTAAATTTCGAGTTAGACGGCAGAGACGATCCGCAAAGATCGGCTATGGGAAGGTCGGCTACAGAGAGCAGCAATTTTGGGAAGTGTGAAGCAGTTGCGAGGGGTGGCAGGTCCAGGGTGATGGTCAGTAGATGTACTCATTCAGAGCACTGATAAGTTTGTCAGGGTTCCCCTTACAGACAAAGGTAGAGATATAGGGAGCAATGCCTACCGGCATATCATATAAGTCCGCAAGCAATATGATTGGGGCATTCGGGAATTTGTCGCGGATAAGTTCTGCTGCATTTACGGTCCTGGACTGATTATCCGTGCGGTGATCGAGGATGGCCACGTCGATCGTCTGGCCCTCGGGCAGCCGCACTGCGCCGCTCACCATCAATACCGGAACAGGGGCAAAGCCGGCACTTCTCAAAACCCATCCGTAGATCTGGAGATGTAAAGGATCGTCATCGACAATGAGGACTGCGGGCACGTGTTCCACAGAAAACTCCTCGTTGACATCACATTCAGCACAGCGCAGCATAATCACCCACCAATGGCAGACTACAGCTTAGAGCACCGGAGTTACGGCAGATAAGCAGACATGACAGCTTTAACATACTCGTTGTTGCCGATCATTACGTTTTACGTAGATCAATAATCCCGGCAACCGCGATTCCAAGCATTACATTTTCAAGGCGAGCAGAGGCGTCTTAATTAGCACTGCTGATACTGACGCCTGTGATCCTTCATTCACGAGACTCTCCGGGACACCAGAAGCGGCAGTCATGCATATTTATAGAATTCGACTCCAAGATGGGACGTGCAATCACGCTGCCATTTTGCCGCGTGGACGACCGAACTGATGTGTGAATGGCGCCGCGGTCCGAACGGCAGGCTGGGTGACTTCCGGCATCCCAATGCGAAGAACCGGCGAACAGCATGAGCGCTGGAGATACAATTGCTTCAATCGTTTATGCGCCGCTTCAGGGCGCGTGCACGGAGGACCGGATTCGGGAATCTGTAGATGGCAGGAAGGATAAAGACTGCCGGGAATTCCGGACACAATTTCATCGTCACAAGGAGGCAGCTATCGGACCAGCGGAGAAATATTACACCCTACCTGCTGCCTGCTGCGTAGTTATTCCTTGCTACAACGAGGAAGCGCGACTCCCTGTGTCTGAATATGCACAGTTCCTCAGCTCCGGCCGGGACGAGAATATTCGCTTTCTATTTGTGAATGACGGCAGCACCGATGGAACACTCGCAACTCTGAGGACATTTCAGGAGCAGTTCCCTGAGCGCGTAGAGGTGCTCGACTTACAGCCGAACCGCGGCAAGGCGGAGGCTGTGCGCCAGGGGATGTTGCATGTGATAGCTTCCGGCCGCGCAGGCGTTACAGGCTTCTGGGATGCCGACCTGGCCACGCCCCTTTATGAAATACGAGAGATGTTGAACGTGATGGCGCCGAAACCTGAGCTGGAGCTTGTTTTCGGTTCGCGAGTCAAGCTTCTGGGCCGGGACATTCAGCGGCAGGCTCTACGCCACTATCTGGGACGATGCTTCGCGACGGCAGTATCGCAGCTGCTGGATCTGCCTATCTACGACAGCCAGTGCGGGGCGAAGCTGTTCCGCGTTACTCCAGACCTGAGCCAGGTACTGAAGGAGCCGTTCCACTCCCGCTGGATTTTCGATGTTGAAATTCTGGCGCGCTTCCTTACGCTTTTTGGAGGCGATACGCACCGGATGGGAGAAAAAATCTACGAACTGCCCCTTTCGAAATGGACTGACGTGGCCGGCTCCAAGGTCCATCCGCTGGATTTCTTTCGAGCTTTTGGAGAGCTAATGTGCATCTACCGGTCGTATCGACGAGGTCTTCGCGGCAAGAACTCGTCGGCTGGAGCGCTGTCGGTACGGCGGGTCTGAAAACGCTGCGAATAATATGGCCCCATGAGACTCTCGGCGAAAGTTTCGGCTCGACTGCGCCTTGGGTTTGCGGGTCTGCTTCTTCTTTTCGTGATCGCCGGCAGCGGACGGCTCGGCGCACAGCAGACCACTTCCGGCCCTTGGCAAATTCAGTCCAGCAACACCACGGCGGGCCTGCGCGGCATTCACGCCGTCAACGATGAAGTAGCCTGGGCCAGCGGTACAGATGGAACGGTTCTGCGAACCACCGACGGCGGCCAACACTGGCAGCGCTGCGCTACTCCGCCAAATGCTGCAACACTCGACTTTCGTGGTGTGTGGGCGTGGGACGTGAATACAGCGATGGTCATGTCCTCCGGGCCCGGAGCGCTGTCCCGCGTTTATAAGACCACAGATGGATGCGCGCGCTGGAAGCTGCTCTTCACCGACCCTGACAATGAGGGCTTTTGGGATGCTATAGCGTTTTCTGACACGAATAACGGCTTCTTACTGGGCGATCCTGTAAAGGGCAGATTTACTCTGTTCCTTACGCTCAATGGCGGTAAGTCATGGAGCCGGGTAAATGCACAGTCTTTGAGCACTGGTGGAAGGAGTCTTGGAGTGTTTGCTGCCAGTAACTCTGCGATGATCCTTCGTGATACGCACTCGCTGATTTTCGGTACGAGCGGACCCGGCGGTCCATGGCTTTATACATCTGAGCTGAACTGCACCATGCTGATGTCCACTCAGGAATGCCTAAGGGGACTGCAGTTCGAGCGAAGACGGTTGCCGATGGTAGGAGATTCATCCACCTCCGGTATATTTGCGCTGGCTCAATCCGGAGCAAACCTTGTTGCAGTAGGCGGGGATTACACTAAACCGAATAACACCCATGGCAGCGCAGCCGCTGTTACAGCATGGAATGGCCTACCACCAGTGTGGATTCCCGCCACATTGGCGCCACATGGTTATCGTTCCACTGTTGCGTGGGATCAAACCGACGATGCGTGGATCACTGCGGGCCCCAATGGCTCGGATGTAAGTTACGACGGCAAAACCTGGCAGCCGCTTGACGACGGCAACTGGAACGCTCTCAGCCTGCCCTGGGTCGTCGGGCCTAACGGGCGCATAGCCAGGCTCAGCCCCGACCGTTTACCCGGTCATTAGACCGAGCCACCCCTCCGAACGCTCCCGGCCCCTTCTGCGTCTATCATCTGCGGGAACTGGTACCCTTAAAGTAGCTTCCAATGGCGGAATTTGTAATCAAGCTGGCCGATGAGCGCGGCCGTGTCCAGGAGCAGGTGCACTCTGCCGCCTCGGCCGAGGAGTTGCGGCAACGCTTTACGCAGGCCGGATACTACATCTACTCTGTGAAGCCGCGCGGCCTTACCGGCGCGCGCCGCAAGACCAAGCTCGAAGCCTTCATCATCTTCAACCAGCAGTTTTTGACCCTGGTCCGTGCCGGGCTGCCCATTCTGAGCTCGCTGGAAATGCTGGCCAAGAGTCAGAAGAATGCGAATTTCGCCGCCCAGCTCCAGAACGTCGCCGCGCGCGTGCGCACGGGCGAGTCCGTCTCCTCGGCCTTTGAGGCGCAGGGCGGATTTCCCGTCATCTACACCACTACGCTGCTGGCCGGCGAGCGCAGCGGCAACCTTGAAGAGGTCCTGAGCCGCTACCTGTCCTTCCAGCGCGTCGCGCTCACCTTCCGAAAAAAGCTGACCGCCTCGCTGATTTATCCGGCGGTCCTTATTACGTTGGTCTTTTCGCTCTTTATCTTCCTTATCTCATTTGTTGTGCCGCGGTTCGCCCAGCTCTATGACCAGTTGGGAAGCAAGCTGCCGGCGATGACTCTTGCGCTGCTGGCGCTGGGCAACTTTGCGCAAAAATACGTGCTTTATGCCCTGCCCACGCTGGCCCTGGTGATCTTTCTGGTCTATCGCTGGAGCAAGTCCGATGCTGGCGCCGACCGCATCGACCGCATCCGCATCCGTCTGCCGCTGTTCGGGAACATCTGGCTGAAATATCAGGTCGCGCTGTTCGCCCGCACTCTGTCCACGCTGCTCAGCGGCGGGCTCCCGCTGGTGCCGTCGCTTGAAACCGCTGCCCGCTCCATTTCGAGCAGACGCATCTCCCAGGCCGTCTTTTCATCGGTCGGCAGCGTGCGCGAGGGCAAAGGGCTCTCGACCAGCCTGCAAGGCACTAAGGTCTTTCCTGCGCTTTCAACGGAGATGATCGAGGTCGGTGAATCGACCGGCGCGCTCCCGCAGATGCTGAACTCGGTCGCCGAATTTTTTGAGGAGGATGTCCAGACTGCCCTGACTGCCGCGATGTCGCTGATTGAACCGGCAATTTTAATCGTGATGGGCGCGATGGTTCTGGTAATTCTGATTGCGCTTTACCTGCCGCTCTTTTCCATGGCGAGCGCAAGCAACTTCCGTTAAAGCGCGCGCCAGAGCGCGTGGTTTGGCGCAAAAGATTTGAGGTAGAAACATATGGCTGAAGCACCGGTAATCATATTGCCGACTGAGCAGGACGAGATCGAGCAGGCGCAGGCGCTCGCCCACCGCTACCGCTCCGAGTTTGTCGATCTCAAGAACTTCCGCATCGAGCACGAACTGTTCAAGAGTGTGCCGGTCGATATGATGTTCCGCTACAACTTTGTGCCGCTCGAGCAGCACGCCGACCGGCTGGTGATTGCCGTGAGCGACCCGAGCAAGCTCATGGTGCTTGATGAGATCGCCGGACTGCTGGGCCAGCGCATCTCCACGCGCGTTGCCACCCTGACCCAAATTACCGACCTGCTGAAGAAAACGGAGCAGTCGCAGCGCGTGCTCGAAGAGGCCTCGGAAGGCCTGACGTTCGACGTGATCTCCTCCGAGGACAATCCCGACGAGAACATCTCCATCGAGAAGCTCACTTCCGAGGAAGACATCAGTCCGATCATCCGCCTGGTTGATACGACGATTTTTACTGCTCTTGAGCGTCGCGCCTCGGACATCCACATCGAAACCTATGACGACTCCGTCCACGTCAAGTACCGCATTGACGGCGTCCTTCAGCCGGCCATGGCGCCGATCGCGCGCGAACACCACTCGACCATCCTGTCCCGCATCAAGGTCATGAGCGAGCTGGATATTGCCGAGCGCCGCGTCCCGCAGGACGGCCGCTTCCGCGTCCGCTATAAGGGCCGCCTCATCGACTTCCGCGTCTCCATTATGCCGACCGTGCATGGCGAGAACGCCGTGCTCCGCGTGCTCGACAAGGAATCGATGAGCGAGAAGTTTCGCAAGTTGACGTTGGACGTTGTCGGGTTCCATGAGGACGACCTGCGCCGCTTCCGGCGCTATATCCGCGAGCCTTACGGGATGGTGCTGGTCACCGGCCCTACTGGCTCGGGCAAAACTACCACGCTCTACGCTGCCCTCAACGAAATCAAGAGCGACGAAGACAAAATCATCACCATCGAAGACCCGGTTGAGTACCAGATTCGCGGCATCACGCAGATTCCGGTGAACGAGAAAAAGGGCCTCACGTTTGCGCGCGGCCTGCGCTCCATCCTGCGGCACGATCCGGACAAGATTCTTGTCGGCGAGATCCGCGACCAGGAAACGGCACAGATCGCCATCAATTCCGCGCTCACCGGGCACTTGGTCTTCACCACCGTCCACGCCAACAACGTTGTCGACGTGCTGGGCCGGTTTCTGAATATGGGCGTTGAGGCGTACAACTTCGTCTCCGCGCTCAACTGCATTCTCGCGCAGCGCCTTGTCCGCACCATCTGCGAGTACTGCGTTCACAGCGTGCATTACGACGAGGAAACGTTGCTCGCCTCGGGCCTCGATTCCGCTGAGTGGAGTAAGTTTGATTTCCGCGAGGGAGCAGGGTGCATCGAGTGCGGCGGCACCGGCTACCGCGGCCGCACCGCTATTCATGAGCTGCTCGACCTTACCGACCCCATTCGTGAGATTATTCTTGAGAAAAAGCCTAGCTCCGAGGTTCGCAAGCTGGCCCAGCAGGAGGGTATGCAGTTCCTCCGTGAGTCGGCCATTGACCGCGTGCGCCGCGGCCTGACCACGCTTAAAGAGATTAACAAGGTTACGTTTATTGAGGCTTCGCGCTAGTGAACTTTTCTCTTCGCATCCTTTCGCCAAGCAGCAGCCTGCGTCCTCCGCTGGCATGCGAAATTACGCCTGAAGGCGTGCTTGCCGCGCGTCACACCACGGGCAGCGACGCCGTGATGGCCTTCGCTCCGCTTGCATCCGGCGCTGTGCAACCCGGAGTCGCTGAGCCGAACCTTGTCGACCCCGAGGCCGTGACTGCCGCGCTTCGCAAAGCCCTTGACGATGTGGCTGCGCGCGAACGCAACCTGACTCTTGTCATTCCGGACTCCTCAGTGCGCGTGTACATGCTCGATTTTGATTCGCTTCCCGCTAAAAAACAGGAGGCCATGCCCATTGTGCGCTTCCGGTTGCGCAAGCTGGCCCCGTTTGATGTTGAAACCGCCGCCGTGAGCTATCAGGCACTGCGCCAGTCTGCCGTGCAGACGCGGGTGCTGGCCACCGTCATGCCGTCCGCCATCCGCCTTGAATACGAGCGCGCCGTCCGCGCCGCCGGATACGAACCCGGCGTGCTGCTTCCCTCAATGCTGGCAGCGCTCGCTGCCGTTCCGCAGGGAGACACAGCCCTGGTTGTTCATCGCAGCGGACATTCCGTGAGCACCGCCATCACCAGCGGAGACGATCTGCTCCTCTACCGCTCGCTCGATCTACCGCCAGAGCCGGAGTTGCAGCGCGACGACCTGATCCAGACTGTTTCCGTCGCCGCAGCCTATTACGAAGACGCCTTGCACACCGCGCCGCGTGTGCTCTACTACGTCGGCCCGGGCGGCGCAGAAGGCTTTTCTGCCGCGCTGGGGGCCAACTCTGAAGGTGTGGTACGCGACCTCGTACCGAATCCATCCGGCGCAATTACCGCTCTGCCCAAAGGACTCGCGGCAGGCGTCATGGGGGCATTGGCAAGCTGATGAAGATCACCCTCAATCTCGCCAGCCAGCCCTACGTGGATGTGCGCTCGGTGCTGCGGCGCCTGCGCCTGCTGATGCTTGTGCTGGTGGTGCTGGCAGTGCCGTTGTTTCTGCTGCTTCGCAGAGAACAGGGAAAGGCGCAGCAGGCCACCGACCGCGTAACAGCGGTAAAGAACCACGTGCAGATGTTTGAGCGCCAGCAGCGCGGTTACGAGGCGCTGATGCGCCAGCCGCAGAACGCCGCAGTGCTCAATACGGCGAACACTCTCAACGGCCTCTTCCGGCGCAAGTCATTCTCCTGGACGGCAACGATGACCGACCTTGAAACGGTCCTGCCCGCAGGCGTGCAGGTCGTCAGCCTTGATCCGGCGATCATGAAGAACGGCGACGTCGTCATCCACCTGCGCGTGAGTGGCGCTCGCGACCGCGCCATTGAGCTCATCCAGAACCTCGAGAAGTCACGCCACTTCGCGTCGCCCCGGCTCGCGGGAGAATCCATGGCGCAAGGCTCGAACCCCAACAATCAGTTCCAGCCTATCTCGGCAACGTCTCCAGTGAATTTCGACATACTCGCCGACTATCGCCCGCTTACCAGCGAGGAACTGGAGGCAAGCGAACATTCGACCGCGAAGCCGGCGGTTACAGAGTCCGGACCCGAAGCGAATTCAGCGAACGTAGCAGAGCACAAATCGGCTAAGCTGCCGCGCCACAAACGCAGCTACAGGGGTCGCAGAGCGCCGAAGCCCTCAGCGAGCACAGCAAAGAAACCGGAGGCGCGATGAAGGACATTCGCCGCTGGTTCACGCTGCTGAATCTGCATCTGGCCGCTGCTGCCGCGCTGGCGGTGCTTGTGCTGGTGCTGGCAGTCAAGGTGGTGCTCGCTTTTCACGCAGCAGGCGCCGTCGATTCAGAGAGCTATATGCAGCAGCAGCTCCGATATGCGCAGCTCGAAGCGAGCATGGCGCACCTGCAGGGATTGCCGAAAAAGGTGGACCAGGCCCGCGAGGATGAGGCCAAATTCTTCGCCGCACGCATCGCGCCCAACTACTCCACGATTGCCGAGCAGCTTGGCAACGCGGCAGTCACCAGCCAGGTTCGGCTGGCTCGCGCCCAATACACTCCCTCGAAACCTCTCGATGGCATCATCGAGGTACGCATTGACGCCGGCCTGAGTGGCGACTACATCCCAATGATGCACTTTATCAACGACCTCGAGCGCGACAAGGACCACGTGTTCTTCATCATCGACGACCTCGCCTTCACCGGCCAGCAGGGCGGACTGGTGAATCTCCGACTGCGCCTCTCGACCTATTTGCAGGCGGGCGCGACGGACTTGCCTCCCGGCGCTCAGGGCAACCCCGCGCAGCCACCGGCTGAAACCGCAGAGCTGAAGCCGGCCTCGCAGGAGGTGCGCTGATGGCGCTTAAGACCGGTTCAGAAGATAAAAAGAAGGTGATACTGGCCGTCGTCCTCGGCATTTTTGTACTCGGCCTGGTGGGATGGGACCTTGTGCGGATCTTTGGCAGCGGTACTCCGCCGCCCCCGCTGCCGCCGAAAATTGCAAACACGGTTGTGCAGCAAGCTCCACAGGCTAATACGGCCCAGCAAGCCACTGCCGTGCCGATGGCCGCGTCGGAGCACGAAGCGCAGGAACTGCCCAGTCCGCTGGCGCGCCTCGATCCCACTCTGCATCCGGAGTGGATGGCGGCAACCGAGTCCTTGAAGTATGAAGGCACGGGGCGCAACATCTTCTCAATGTCGTCGGCGCCGGTGCATATTGAAAAGCCGATCGCGCCTGTCCGCCCCGACGCGCACGCTGCTCAGGTTGCGCAGGGGCCACCGCCTCCGCCGCCCATCGCTCTCAAGTTTTTTGGCTATGAATCGCACGCTGGTGGACAGCGCAAGGTCTTTCTGCTCCACGGAGACGACGTCTTCATCGCCTCGCAGGGCGATGTCGTCGACCATCGCTACAAAATCGTACAGATCGCGCCCTTTTCCATCACGGTTGAGGACATTCCTTACAACGACACGCAGACTTTGCCACTCATACAGAATTGATGCCTGTTCTGGTCCAACCCGTTCCACGCCGCCGCCCGTGGACCGCTCTGCGGCTTGAATCAGAAGACGGCTTCATCCTTCTCTGGGTGCTTTTTCTGGCGGTGCTGCTGCTCATTGCGCTTGCAGTAGCCGCGCCCCGCATGGCGATTTCCATCCAACGTGACAAGGAGCTCGAGCTGGTGCATCGCGGGCAGCAGTATCAACGCGCCATTCAGCTCTACTACCGCAAGTTCGGCACGTATCCCACGTCCATCGATCAGCTGCTCAATACCGACAACATTCGCTTCCTGCGCAAGCGGTACAAAGATCCGCTTACGGGCAAAGATGACTGGCGGATCATCTATCTCGGGCAGGCCAAGGTCCCGCCGATGGGCTTCTTCGGCCAGCCGCTCACCGGACTCAACGGGCCCACGAGCATCGGTACCCCGATCGGCAGCGCGGCAGGCACGCCGGTTACGGCTGGAGGCGCCTCCAGTTTTGGGTCTTCCAGTTTCGGTTCATCGGGGTTCGATTCGCCGGGGAGCGACAGCGGCTTTGCGAACAACACGGCGTCGCCCACCGGGACACCCGGCAGCGGCACAAACGCCGACGACTCCGGAGCCTCAACCACCGATGCCGCCGGCTTCAACAGCAACAGCGGGAAGGACGCCGCAGGTTTTGCCACGGACAAGGACAACGATAACCCCATGGGTGGAGGGCCCATCGTGGGGGTCGGCATCCCCAGCGCCAAGGTTTCGCTCATCGTTTACAAGAAGCAGGCGCACTATAACCAGTGGGAATTCGTCTACTTTCCAATCGAGGACCAGCAGAAGGCCGCGGCGGCAGCGCTCAACGGCGGCGTACAAACCGAGAACGGAACCAGCAACAGCAATGACAACGGCTTCGGCAATCTCATGGGCAACGGGTCGGGCACAAACACGTCCGGCTCCAGTTCGGGAAGCCTGGGTTCCAGCTCCGGAAGTTTCGGCTCGGGAAGCTCCAACACCGGCAGCTCAGGTTCCAGCTCTTCGGGAAGCGATGACCCCTTCTCAAGCCCGAACCAGTGAAAGCTCTGGCAACAATAAAAATGGCCTCGAATGTCGAGGCCATTTCATTGAAATCTGTTGGTCAGCTTACACGCTGAAGGAAGACCCGCAGCCGCAGGTGCTCTTCACCGACGGGTTGTCGAATTTGAAGCCTGCCGCTTCCAGCGTCTCCACGTAATCGACCACGCAGCCGTTCAGATACATCATCGAGGTCGCATCTACGTAAACCTTCAGGCCGTCGAAGTTCAGAACCTTGTCCATCATGCCGGAGGCATTCTCAAACGACATCGAGTACTGGAAACCCGAGCAGCCTCCACCCACAACGCCAATGCGCAGCCCGGCAGGCAGCGGGTCCTGCGTCGCCATGATCTCGCGCACCTTGGCGACCGCCGCGGGGGTAAGAGATAGCGGGGTCGATTTGATTTGGGCGATTTCGGGTGCTGCTGTTGCCATAGAGATGTCTCCTAAAAACCTTAAAAATCTATGTTCTTAGTGTATCCCTGCTCACAAGGTGACACAAGACACAGTTATGTGATGCCTGGAGCACCTGTCTCGATTCAAACAACGGCTTAATCATTGGGATTGTTCCACAGGTTATCCCAGGCGGTCAGGCGGTCCTTGATTTTGTCGAATTCCTCCTGGGTCAGCACATGCTTCGCGATCAGGTCGGTCGGGGTCGCGTAAGGCCGGTTGCGAATGATCTCCATTGCCAAGTCGTGGTTGATGCCGGGCAGCGTAAGCAGCCGCTCCTCGCTTGAATAATTGATATTGATGATCTCGTCCGAGGGCGGATATGGGTCGTGTCCGAAGTCTTTCTTCAACCCAGTTAAGAGATTATCTGCCATTTGTTCAGTATCGGAGGCGGCCTGCTGTGCGTCGGCTGATAATTGCTGGCCGGACTGCCCTGGCTTGGCCTGGGCTTTCTGATCACTGTTACGCGCCTGACCCTTATTCGCCGCGGCTTCAGGCTGAACGGCGCTCTGGGCTGCCGGTTGCGAGGGCTCGGACTGATTTGCAACCTGCGGCGCTGAACTGCAACCTGCCACTGCAAAGGCCGAAAAGCCGATGCAAAACAGCGCCGACAGCCACGGTTTGTGAGTGCGCTCCATCTCGCTTCCTTTATAAATCCATCTGCAAGGATGGAATTAGTCGCATTCGTGCAAAGTTGCCAAAATAGTTGCGTCGTATAAAAAATACCACTGTTCAATCGGAAGCGAACAGGACTATCATTTTTGCGAACGGCCCCTCCTACCCCGAGCCCGGCAACACCGGACCCGCTCGGTATCTGGAGCCGGCTCAAATTCGAACCATATAGAGGTGCTTTATGAGCGCCACTCTTGCGTTGTGGATCGTGTGGGCCGGGATTACAGCGATCATGCTCATTCTTCTCGGCTATCGGGGGACACTGACCCGCTATGAAGAAGACCAGTTGTTCCTCGACGAATGTGAAGACCACCAGAAGGCCGAACATGCGGTTCTTATGGCCAAGGTTGACAAGATTCAGCCTTACGTCCGGCTGGCCATTGCAGGCACCTGCGTAATGACCGCACTCGTGATCGGCTACTACGTTTGGGACGCCGTCAGGCACCTCCTCGCGTAGCCGGACCCCCACAAAGACACGGCTGGAATGGCGCACATTCCGGCAGCGATCTTTTTTCTTCCAAAATCTCCGTCACCTCATTTGCGTAATCCATCCCGGCCCGCCCATTCACCATTGCAGCAGCATCATCTCAGAGCAAAACCCGGGTCCCATTGCCGCCAGCAGGCTGTAGGTCCCTGCCTGCGGACGGTGCTGCCGCATCACGTCATCCAGCACCACCAGCACCGACGCCGACGAGAGGTTCCCTACCCGCTTGAGCGCCTCCCGTGACAGTTGCAGCGTGCTTCGGTCCAGCCCCAGAGCTTCTTCGGTCGCATCCAGCACCTTCGGGCCGCCGGTATGCATGATCCATGAGCCAATATCGCACCGCGACAGCCCCTGCGTTGCGAGGAAGGCATCGACGTCCTGTCCCAGATTTTCGCGCACGACTATCGGCACATCCGGCGAAAGCACAATCTGGAAGCCCTTTTCTGAGATGTCCCAACCCATCACATACTCGGTATCCGGATACAGCATCTGCCGGTTTGCCACAATCCGCGGCCCACTGAGCCCGGCATCCTCACCGGCCACCATCACGGCTGCTGCTCCATCGCCGAACAATCCTGAAGAAATAAAGTTTGCGATGGAAAGGTCGTCTCTTTGCCAGGTGAGCGAGCACAGCTCAACGGACAGCAGCACCGCGATCTGGCCCGGATAGGCGCGCACGTAATCCGCCGCACGTGCGAGACCCGCGGCTCCCGCGACGCAACCCAGCCCAAAAATGGGATTCCGCTTCACGTTCCGCGAGAGCCCCATTCGGTTCACCAGCCGCGCATCGATAGAAGGGCTGGCCACGCCTGTGACGGAAACAAAAAAGAGAGCCGCGATCTGTTCCCTGCCGACTCCCGTTTGCCGCAGCAACTGTTCGATGGCCTCGGCGCCGAGCTGCTCGGAAACCTCGATCCATACATTGTTGGCTTTGCCCCAGGTATCGAGCGCCGCATACTCGGCCAGTTCGCGGGCGAAATAGCGGCCATCCACACCTGTGCGCGAGTGCAACCGCTCAAGCGCGGCCGCAGTCAGCGGGTCCTGCCCCCAATAGAGCTTGAGAGCATCCACCACCTCCTGTTGCCGGTAGTAGTGCGGCGGAAAAGCCGTCGACGTGGATGCAATGCGCATGTGGTTTCGCGATCGGTGTGTTCAGACGTGCGGGGATGCTTCAAACTGCCTTTTCTGCTGCTTCAACGGTTTGGGCAATGAGCGTGGCAATGGTCATAGGGCCTACGCCGCCGGGCACAGGAGTGTATGCGGCGCTGCGCTCAATTACAGGACCCAGCTCAATGTCTCCCACGCCGCCGGGATGATACCCGGCATCGACCACCACAGCGCCGCCGCGGACCCACTCGGCCTTGATGAACTGTGGCTTCCCTACCGCACCGATCAGCAACTCAGCGCGCTTCACGATTTCGGGCAGGTTTTTCGTGCGCGAATGGCAAATAGTCACGGTAGCGTTGGCGGCCAGGAGCATCATCGCCATTGGCTTGCCCAGAATCGGGCTGCGGCCGACCACGACTGCCTCCTTGCCCGCAATTTCAATCTTGTAGCGCCGAAGCAGGCGCATAATTCCCGCTGGCGTCGCCGAGCCATACGCCACCTCGCCCATGGCCATGCGGCCGAAGCCCAGGCTGGTGACGCCGTCGACGTCCTTCTCGAGCGCGATGCGGTCAAAGCACGCGCGCTCGTCGATTTGTTTCGGGACCGGATGCTGCAGCAGAATCCCACGCACTTGCGGGTTCGCATTGAGGGCATCTATCTGCGCCAGCAGCTGCTCTGTGGTTGTTTCCTCAGGCAACGCCACGCTCAGCGACTCCATGCCGACGCGGCGGCACGCGTTGCCCTTCATCTTGACGTAAGTTGCGGATGCCGGGTCGGAGCCGACGAGAATCGTGGCCAGAATCGGCGGCTCATCGCTGCCTGATTTTTGCTTTATTTTCCTAACCCGCTCCTGAAGCTCCGCCTCAAGCTCCTTCGCATACGCCTTACCGTCCAAGACCAATCCAGCCATAGATCTAGTGTAGCTGGTGCAGGAATCGATCGGATGCGGGCCCACGCGTGCGCACTATCGACGATTGGCTACTATGAAATGGTGAAGCGTCTCATCACCCTCGAACCGCTTAGCAAGCGGTTAGACTGCTGCCGCTAGAAAGGGAACGACCGGTAGGTGGGTGCTGCGATGAGAAGTCTATTCCATGCGAGCGCTAAGAAAGACCGGCTTCACCATAGCCTCGATTCTGGCAGCCATCTCTTCTGCGGGAATCCGGTCAGGTGTCTGGTACCATCGGCGCGCGGCCCCAAAGACAGCCCAGGCAGCCGTTGTCGCGATCAGTTCGGGATCCGCACCCGGTGGCATTTCATGATGGCTGGCACCCTCCAGGAACATACTCTCCACAACCGGGATGATGGACCTTTCCAGTGGCAATTTCGCCAATTGACTGGGGCAGCCCGTACTTTCCGCAAGATAGTCGCAAACGCCCAGCACAATGGCGCGCAGTGCGCCATCGCAATTTGAAAAGGAAAGGCCCCGGCGCGCGATCAGCTCACGGAAGCGGGCCGCGGTCATTGCCTGCAACAGGGCATTCTTATCTGGGTAGTGGAGGTAGAAGGTGGCCCGGTTCAACCCGGCCTCGTCGGTGATTTCCTGAATGGAGATATCGTCGAACTCTTTTTGAACCAACAATTTGACCAAGGCTTCCATGAGCATGCGGCGGCTGCGGAGGATACGGGGATCCGTCGTTTCTACCACGTTGCCGGGTTCGAGCGCCCACGAGGTCACACCTTTAAGCATAGTCCTTCTCTACATAAGATGCGTAAGCAACATTTGTCGATTTATTTGAATCGACAAATGTACATTAAGCATCATTTGTCGCATAGGAGATTTCTTGTTATGTCTACTCTTCTTCACATTGATTCCAGTCCGCTGTACGGCCGCTCTGTCTCGCGTCAACTGACCGATGCCTTTGTCACCCAGTGGAAGTCTTCCCACCCGGGTGGGACGGTTGTCGACCGCGACCTCAACGCCACCGCAATCTCGCCCATTACCGCCGAGTGGGTGGGCGCCGCGTTCACGCCGGAGGAGGCGCGTACCCAGCAGCAGAGGGATCTGCTCGCGCTTTCCGACACACTCATCGCCGAATTAGAGCAGGCCGATGAATACGTCTTCGGCGTGCCGATGCATAACTTTGGTGTGCCCTCGGTGCTGAAGCTCTGGATCGACCAGATTGCGCGTGTCGGCAGGACCTTCTCCTATGCGGACGGAGCGCCGAAGGGGCTGATCACCGGTAAGAAGGCGACATTCATTATCGCGACCGGAGGCATTTACGATGCGCAGACGCAGATGGCTTCGTTCAATTTTGTCGAGCCGTATCTGCGGTCGGTCTTTGGTTTTCTCGGTGTAACAGATGCGAGCTTCCTCACCGCGGGTGGAACTGCGGCACTGAATTACGGGCAGGACCGCGATGCGTTCCTTGCGCCACATCTTCAAGCCGTGCAAACGCACGCGCAGACAATCTAAGGGAGACGGCCCATGAAAAAGGTGTTTATCATTGCGCGATATCTTCTGGGGCTGATGTTTACTGTCTTCGGTCTCAACGGATTTTTGAACTTCATCCACCAGCCACCGCCGACGAATCCGCTGGCGATTCAGTTCTTCGTCGCCATCAGTTCCTCGCACTTCGCCGCCTTTTTCTTCGCAGTGCAACTGATTGGCGGGCTGCTGCTGCTCTCGGGATACTTTGTGCCGTTGGCCCTCACTCTGCTTGCAGCGGAGCTTTACAACATTCTCGCATTTCATCTGACGCTTTCGCCTGCGACCATTCCCCCGGCGCTGGTGGCATGCGTGCTGTGGGTGCTGGTTTTTATTGAGTACCGCAAGAGTTTCAAGCACATTCTGGCCGCAAAACCTGCGGCGGCGGAATAGTCTAACTTCGCAGCGGGGAGGCCCACTGCTTCCTCGCTGCGGGGCTGTCGAACCAATTGTTTCCTGGCAACCATCCGGAAGTGGATGCGCTGTTTTCGAACCGCACTCGGCTATGCGTCTTGTCGAACGACTGATTAAGAGATGTCCCGGGTCGCGCGCAAGCCAACCAATCCGCCCTTACTCCGCTGTAATTAACTGGTGGCGCACGTCGGCGCCGCGCACCCAGAAGATGACGTCCGCGGCGATGTTGCAGGCGTGGTCGGCAATGCGCTCGAGGTTACGCGAAACGATGATCGCCTGCAAAGCTTGCGACGCGACCTCCGACTTCTCCTGAATGATCCTGATCAGCTCGCCATGCGCGACGCGATTCATCCGGTCGATCTCGTCATCCATGTCCAGAATCGACTCGGCCAAAGGAGCGTCCCCGTCCAGCAGCGCCTGGATCGACGTGCGGATCATCCGCGCGGCATAGCCGCCCATGGTGAAGATGTCTACCGGCAAATCAACGGGCTCTTCCTCGATCGTAGCCAGCGTGCGCAATGCGATGCTCATCGCCTGGTCGCCAACGCGCTCGAGGTCGCCGTTGATCTTGATCACGGCAAGAATGAAGCGCAGATCGATGGCCATGGGCTGCTCTTTGGCCAGCAGGTCACAGGCCATCTCATCCACTTCGAGGTGCTGGGTGTTGATCGCGGTCTCGTTCTCGCGCACATACTGGCAAAGCGCAGCATTGCGCTGTACATAGGCCTCAACCGCGGCCTCCATTGTCTGCTGCGCCAAGGCTGCCATGGTCAGCAGCTTGTCCTTGAGCTCGACCAACTGTTGATGAAAGTGAATTCGGGGCAACGTTTTCTCCAATTTGCATTGTGCATCATGCTTTGTTAAAGAGGTGCGAAGATTTTCCCCTGAGTTCCCTGTTTCCTAACCTTCGCGAAAAGCCTGTTTAGCCCGAGTAGACGACAATCCTAACAATTCAAAGCACTTGCTCTGGAATGTACGCAGACCTGAATTTGAAGGACTAAAACCGTGGCCGACGGGCATGGTACCCGCCGGTCCCGTTTTCGCAGAAGACCGCTTCTAGCAGAAAATCGCTTCTGCTTCGCGCGTAGCCTGGTAGATCTGGTCGAAGGATTCGACGGCGTACAGCACCTTCTGCATCTCCGAGACCAGGAACTGCTGATTGAGGATCTGCTCCAGGTTGAAGTCGCGAATCTCCGGGCCGCGTCCAGACTTCGAGCCCTCGATCACATATGTCGATTCGCCATGGGAGGAGATGAGTCCACTGCCGTAGAGCTTGATCTCGCCGTGCTGCCGGATCACGCCGAACTCGACCGTAAACCAGAACAGGCGGCCCATCCGCTCGAGCTTGTCCTTGTCGGTGAGCGCTGCGCAGATGCGTCCATAGTGCGCCAGGAAGTCGGCAAAGACCGGATGGGCGTGCATGGGTACGTGCCCGAAGACGTCATGAAAGATGTCCGGCTCGGGCGTGTACTCGAGCGAGTCGCGACTGCGCAGCCAGGTGGTGGTCGGAAATTTGCGCGCTGCCAGCATTTCGAAGAAGGCGTCCGGGGGCAGGAAGCCGCTCACCGGGGTCGCGTTCCAGCCCGTGCGCGGAGCCAGCCGCTGGTTGACCTCGGCCAGGTTGGGGATGGTGTCCTCGCGAAGGCCAATCTGCTCAAACCCCTGCAGGTACTCCGTGCAGGCGTGTTCGGCAAGCTGAGGCATGCGTCGGCGCACGAGCTCGGCCCAGACCGCGTGCTGCTCCGAAGTATAAGCGGCCCAGTCCTGCTGGATGAGGTAGGGTTCGGCGACGGTCAGGTGGACGGCTTCAGTCTTCACGGCGGTTCGGCTCCGGCAAAACTTTAGAGGATTGCACCACTCAGATAGACGTGTCAACCCTATCATCGCAGCTGGTAGTGTCCTAATTTGCTTATTTTTCTTAATTCAGATCATTAAAGGAGTCGCAGAACCCAGCCTCTCGCGTCTTTGGATCGGCCAAATATATACAGAACTGCGTCTCTCGTTTATGCCCGAATACATCTCGATATTTAAGAATCCCAAAATAATAAAGGAACAAGCTTTTGTCGTTGATCTCGGGGTATTCGGAATCAGTTCACGGTTTCCCATCACCTGATCTACTGTATGTGGCTCGGCGGCTGCTTGACTCGCAATTTTCAAGATATATCTTCCTTCGGGGGCTATGGACTGGACTGCCCTAAAGGTAAGTTTGTTGATGTCGCTTGGCAATGGACCCAAAAGGGGGTAAGGAGAAGTACGATAGCGAACGGAAATTTGAACATTTCGTGCTGCACTTTTCCCGCTATTGACAAATACTACGGACGCGCCCCATGGGGTGTCCCCATCAAACTTTTCGTTGGGGACAATTTGGGCTACGCCCACCCATGCTCTTTGGTCTTGCCTCATTTGATCTTGAGTGGCCCGAATCGAATCGGAGGAATTCTTGGCCATTTTGGAGAAGTCCTGTTCCGCGAGGCCAATTTTAGTGTTGATCCCTTCGGCGGTGATGGCGAAGTCACTAGAGGCCTGTGCGCTTTGTCCCGCAGATGCCTTTATTTTGTCGGCAGCATTTGCGATCCGGGTGGTATCAGCCCCTCCTACATGCATCTCGTGCCATTGGAAGGCTATGGCGATGGCGCTCACAATAGTTCCAAACGCGATGGCGGCAGTCAGCGAAATCATTACAAAATCAGAAAACTCCATTGGATATACCCAGCCGACGAATCTCTTCCATTTGGCTTGTGGTGGAGTTTGCTGGGCGGATTCTGCGCGACGTTCCTCTGGATTTGCTCCCTTTTTGCGTGCTTCTTTTTCGCCCGTGAGGGCTGGAGGTGGGCTTTGGGGAGCTTGCTTCTCTCCTGTTTGCTTGTCACCCTCTCCTGTTGGCTTATCTTCCATGCCATGAGCCTCCTTGCCGCCGCTAAAATTGTACCCCAAAAACACTTGACTTCGCACCATTATTGGGGTACATTAAATATATCGAGGCTGACCTGTATGGCAAACGTCCTGAATAAAGATAAGAAGATCGCAGTCATCGCAGCACTGGCTGAAGGCTCAAGCATTCGCTCCATTGAACGTATGACAGGAGTTCACCGTGACACAATCATGCGGTTGGGCGTAAAGGTCGGACAGGGATGCACATCCCTGATGGATTCTACGATGCGCGATCTGCCCTGCACCCGCTTGGAGATGGACGAGATTTGGGGGTTCATCGGGAAAAAAGAGAACCATGTCAGGCCAGATGACGACCCTCAGCTCGGCAGTGTTTGGACGTGGTGCGCGATTGATTCGGATACGAAATTAGTTCCGGCTTTCAAGGTTGGCGACAGAAGTGCGAAGACGGCTAAAGAGTTCGTCGCGGATGTTGCCAGCCGCATGAAGAATCGTGTGCAACTCTCTACGGATGGTCTGCGGCATTATGTGACGGCAGTGGAAGATGCGTTTGGCGCGGACGTAGACTATGGTCAGATCGTGAAGATTTACGGGACGGACGAGTCCCCAGACCATCGCTACAGCCAGCCGGAAGTGACCTCGGTCGAAAAGACAGTCATCAGCGGTAATCCCAATGTCCAACTGATTTCTACCAGCTATGTTGAACGGCTGAACGCCACTACGCGGCTGCACATGCGTCGCTTGACCCGCCTAACGCTGGCTTTCTCTAAGAAGCGGGAGAACTTTGAGGCAGCGGTCGGACTGAACTTCGCCTATTACAACTTTGTGAAGCGTCACAACACGCTACGTTGCACTCCGGCAATGGCTGCTGGCGTGACGCGAGATTTTTGGAGCGTGGGCGATCTAGTGGAGGCGGCTGCATGACCCACATCCAAGAGCTTCGGGATGTAATTCATAGACTGCACGGAGCCACGGCCACACACGTCCAGAGCGTGCCAGTAACGGAGACATTTCAAGGAAAGACGGTATGGGATGGCGTGGTCGAAGTCTTTGACCTGAGCGGCCATCCGAAGGCTGATCGTATCTATGCGTGGTCACACGATACAGACGACCCAAAGCATCCCAAACGATACGTTACGGTGCTTCATATTCCGCCCATAGTATCGCCAGAAACAGCCGTCAAAGCCGCCATCGTACAGGAGTCGAAACAGCGTGCCAGAAGCAAAGAAAACTAAGAAACCTGGTCGGCCAAAACTGCCTAAAGGCGAGGCCAAAGCTGGATATCTGCGCGTCAGACTGACGGCAGAGGAATTGAAGCGGCTGGAATTGGCAGCGAAGTCCAACAAGCAGACGGTTTCCGAATGGGTGAGAGGCAAGATCAATGCCACATCGTGACGCTGAGAACTTCAAATTAGGACATTACCATCGCAGCTCAAACCCGCTGGCATGAACTCGTTCTTCGGCAGAGTGTGGATAGGGCCGATAGGCCTATTTTCCAATCTGTTACAACAACTCAAAAAATGCCGCCTGGGTGGTGGCCAACTTCACCGTTGCGGGTATATGGTAATGAGTCGCTCGTGCGTCCGCGGGGTGTCAACCGCGCGCCGGCGATGAGCGTCAAACTGACTGGAGTACTGAAACTATGGCGACATTGCTGCATCCTGAAATTGCTTCCGAGAAGGACTTTCTTCCACTCAACGGCACCGATTATGTTGAGTTCTATGTGGGAAATGCGCGACAGGCAGCCTACTTTTACCGGCTGGCCTTCGGCATGAGCCTGGTGGCCTATGCGGGCCCGGAAACCGGCATTCGCGACCGCGCCTCGTACGTTCTGCAACAGGGCAAGATACGGTTTGTAATGACCACCCCGCTGCGCCCCGACGGCGAGATCGCCCACCATGTCCATCGGCACGGAGACGGCGTGCATGACGTTGCGCTGTGGGTGGATGACGCCGCGCTCGCATGGAAGGAAACGACGAAGCGCGGAGCGCGCAGCGTCGAAGAACCCCACACTCTGAAGGACGAACAGGGGACAATTAAGTTGGCCTCGATTGCCACCTATGGCGATACCATCCACACCTTTGTCGAGCGGTCCGACTACCACGGCGTGTTCATGCCGGGATATCGCGCGGAGCCCGAAGAGAAGCTGGCGCGGCCCACTGGCCTGCTGTATGTGGACCACATGGTGGGCAACGTGGGCTGGAACGAGATGAACCGCTGGGTGGACTTCTACGCGAACGTGATGGGCTTCTCGCTCTACCAGCACTTTGACGACAAGGACATCTCGACGGAGTACTCCGCGCTGATGTCGAAGGTGATGGCGAACGGCAACGGACGGGTGAAGTTCCCGATCAATGAGCCGGCCGAGGGACGCAAGAAGTCGCAGATCGAAGAGTATCTGGAGTTCTACCATGGGCCGGGCGTGCAGCACATCGCCATGGCGACGGACAATATCCTCGCGACAGTCTCAAAGCTGCAGGAGCAGGGCGTCGGGTTCCTGAAGGTTCCGCACACCTACTACAGCGAGTTGGAGAGGCGCGTGGGCAGGATCGACGAACCGATTGAGGAGCTGGAGAAGCTGGGGATTCTGGTGGACCGCGATGACGAGGGCTACATGCTGCAGATCTTTACGCGGCCCGTTGAGGACCGGCCGACGCTGTTCTACGAGATCATTCAGCGCAAGGGCAGCCGCAGCTTCGGCAAAGGCAACTTCAAGGCGCTGTTTGAAGCCATCGAGCGAGAGCAGGCGGAACGAGGCAATTTGTAAAGACAGCCAGGCGCCAACACAATCTACCGGCTGCGACTCTGATGGCAAAGTCGCAGCCCTTGGTCTTTGCGACTTAGGGCGCTCAGGCTGCGGGTACCGGAGCGCCCGCGGTTTTGAGGTGTGGCTTGGGCAGCAATTCCAACGCCCAGACGTAGACCACCAGCTCGCGGCTGTAGTGGAGCAGCGGCTTTATGTCCGGCAGGGCGATGCCGTGCGTGGCGGGCAGCTCATTGACCTCGAATTCGGCCTCGGCGCGCTCCAGCGGCCAGGGAAGATGGTGGACCTGTCCTTTGAAGATTGATCCTCCGGAGTCGGACGTGTAGAGCGCATAGCGCTCGGTGAGGAACTGCTCAATTCCCTGCTTATCGGCGGCTTGCCCAAGGCTGCGATAACGGGCGCGGAAGCGCGCCGGAGGGCGCGAGAAGCGGCGCTCGCTGGTGTACAGGAACTCACGGTCACCCGTGTGGTCGATGCGCATTCTGGACCAGTAATAGGGCAGCTTATAGAAGGCGCGGGCAAAGGCCACTGCGAGAGGATTGCCGGCATCGAGCGAGAAGAAATAGACCCCGGACAGGTTGGAGTGGGATTCGCGGACATAGGTGCGAAGGTTCAGCTCGGGAAAGCGGTTTGCTCCGGGAATAGTGGGAAGGCTGTAGACATGAATCTGGTCCATCCAGAACGGAACCACGCCGACCCAGGCCGAGCCGTCGAAGGTGTCCACGCAGAGGCCGGGTGGAATGAGCGCGGCGATCTTAGCAGCGGGAACAGGCCAGTGTGCGAACAACAGATCGTTCCATCTCTGGGTCATCGTCCAGTGCGCGGTGGGCAGCGGCCAGGGGCGATGGCCGGTTGTGGAAAGAATGTCGTTCATAAAGATGGGCTTCCCTGTTGGTAATGGACGAGCCGCGGCTGTGGCGTGTTGCGACCTGCTGCCGAAATTGAGACTGCCAGCCAAGTTTCCTAAGCCCCGGATACCGTATGCTGTTGCCCATGCCCGATAGAGAAGCCACCCCAGCCCTTCAGCCTGCCGAGGCGCCCCAAAACAGGACGGAGATTTTTGCCGTACATGGCGCGGATCCAGAGGTTCTGGCATACGCCATGGCGAAGTACTCGCGCTCCGCGCTGTCGATGCGGGAATCCCTGAAGGAGATCAGCAGCCAGCGCGCAGAGCAGTTTCTCAACACATTCTATTTCCAGTACGGGCACCGCTCGATTGCTGACCTGGCGCATCTGGCCTTCGCCATCGAAAGGCTGTCCCTGCTGGCTGCGATTGTACTCGTAGACGAGCAGAGATGGGATGGGCAGGAGCGATCCACACGTTACCAGAATTTTCGTAAGAGCGGCTGGTATATGCCGGAGTTTGGCGGCGACCTAAGTGCCGCCGGGAGCTTTCGGGAGAGCGTGGAAGCGCTGTTCGGGACGTACCACGAGGTGGCCGAAGGTGTTTTGGAATCTCTGAAGCGCCGGGTTCCGCGGCCAGAGGAGATGAAACCGGAGACCTGGGAGCGAACGCTGAAGGCACGGGCCTTCGATGTGGCGCGCTATCTGCTTCCGCTGGCGACGAATACGTCTCTGGGCCAGATTGTGAACGCTCGCACGCTGGAGACCCAGATCTCCCGGCTGCTTTCGAGCGAGTTTACCGAAATTCGGCAGCTTGGGGAGACGCTGCGCGAAGCGGCCAGCGGCTCGGCCTGGAATGTGCACGTCGAGGAGCTGGCGAAGCTGCAGAAGGAGATCGCCGCGCTTGATCCGGCGCTGGGCGAGCAGGCGGCCGCACTGCTGACGCGCGAGGTGAAGACGGCTCCCACGCTGGTGAAATACGCGGCGCCGAATGAGTACGAAATGGCCACGCGGGGCGAGCTGCGCCAGGCTGCGGCGGAACTGCTAAAGGGAGAACCAATCGAGGGTGCTCCGGCGGTGGACCTGATTGGCGGCGACGAGACGCTGGAGGTTGAGCTGGCGACGACGCTGCTGTATGGCGCGTGCCACTATCCCTACCGGCAGATTCGCCGGACTGTGGATGACCTGAGCGAGGCGCGGCGGAACGAGATTATTGCGCTGGGAGCGCGGCATCGCGGAAAGCACGACGAGCTGCTGCGGGAGTATTCGTCCGGGCAGGCCCTGAGGTTCGACATTCTGATGGATATCGGTGGGTTCAGGGACATGCACCGGCACCGCAAGTGCGTGCAGATTCTGCAGGGGTTCACGAGCAGGCTTGGATACGAGATTCCGGAGGGTCTGGAAGAGGCAGGGCTGGTTTCGCTCTACCGGCGGGCGATGGATGCGGCGCACGGTGCCTATGCGAAGCTGGCGGTGGGGAATCCGGAGTCGGCCCAGTATGTGTTGCCTCTGGGGACACGGACCCGGGCGCTGTTCAAGATGGACTTTGCCGAGGCGGTGTATATCTCGGAACTGCGGTCGGCGCCACAGGGGCACTTTTCGTATCGGAGGATTGCGTGGGAGATGTATGAAGCGGTGCGGAGGCAGCATCCTGCACTGGCGAAGTATTTCCGGGTGACAGATATTCGGGAGCCGGTGGATATGCTCAAGAGGTGAGCATGTTACTATAGTTTTTGTATTTTCTTCGCCCCTGGATGTTTCGGTGCTAAGATTCACTCAAACCGCGACTGACCCACTTTGGAACACAGGAAATTTGGGGTTCAGGCGCGTCCACAGACTGGAGAATTGACGTGGCAGATGACCGTACCCGCGCCGTAGAACTGGCGCTTTCGCAGATTGAAAAGCAGTTTGGCAAAGGCTCCATTATGCGCCTGGGCAGCAAAGAGGCGGTGGTGCCGATTGCAACCATCTCGACCGGCTCGATCTCATTCGATGCCGCGCTGGGGGTGGGCGGGGTGCCGCGGGGACGCGTAGTGGAGATCTTCGGGCCGGAGTCGTCGGGCAAGACGACGATTACGCTGCAAATCATCGCCGAGGCGCAGAAGGCCGGCGGCATGGCGGCGTTTGTGGACGCCGAGCACGCTCTGGACCCGGGCTATGCGAAGAAGCTGGGCGTGGACGTGGACAATCTGCTGGTGAGCCAGCCGGACTATGGCGAGCAGGCCATGGAGATCACCGAGGCGCTGGTGCGGTCGGGTGCGATCGACGTGCTGGTGGTGGATTCGGTGGCGGCGCTAGTGCCGAAGGCCGAACTGGATGGCGAGATGGGCGACTCGCATGTGGGATTGCAGGCCAGATTGATGTCGCAGGCGCTGCGGAAGCTGACTGGGACCGTGTCGAAGTCGCGGACATGCCTGATTTTTATTAATCAAATTCGCGAGAAGATCGGTGTAATGTTCGGAAACCCGGAGACAACGACGGGGGGCCGCGCGCTCAAGTTCTACTCGTCGGTGCGGATCGACATTCGCCGCATTGCCGCGGTGAAGGAAGGCGATGTAGTGGTTGGCTCGCGCACGCGGACCAAGATTGTGAAGAACAAGGTTGCGGCGCCGTTCCGCGAGGCCGAGTTCGACATTCTGTATGGCGAGGGCATCTCGCGCGAGGGCGATGTGCTGGACCTGGCGGTGACGCACAACATTGTTGAGAAGAGCGGCGCGTGGTACAGCTACAGCGGCGAGCGCATTGGACAGGGACGCGAGAACGTCCGGAATTTTTTGAAGGAGAACAAGGACGTGTTCTCGCGGATCGACACAGAGCTGCGCAAGAAGCTGGGGATCGGCGCGCAGGCGGGCGCACCAGAGGTTCCGGCAGTGCCGGTGAACGGTGCGATGGCGGCCCAGGAAGCGGTTAAGCCGTCGGCGCGGCGGCAGTAGCCGTTCAAGCTCTCAAAGGTCCGCCACGCAATTGTGGCGGTCTTTTCATTGAGCGGAAATTGTGCAGCCCAGCTACGGCAGCTACAATTCCCTTGGCGTGAATACTGTAAAGGCGATTTATCCCGGCAGCTTTGATCCTGTGACGAATGGGCATCTGGACCTGATTGCCCGTGGCGCGCGAATTGTTGACCATCTTGTTGTTGCCATCCTGCTCAACTCATCGAAGAATCCGCTGTTCACCGTTGAGGAGCGGGTGGAGATGCTGACGGAGGGGGTTGCGGAGCTGAACAACGTGTCGATTGCAACTTTTGACGGCCTGCTGGTTGACTTCGCACGCGAACAGCAGGCGCAGGCGGTATTGCGCGGGATCCGCGCGATCAGCGACTACGAATATGAGTTGCAGATGGCGCTGATGAACCGAAGGCTGGCTCCGGCGTTGGAGACGATCTTTCTGATGCCGGACGCGAAGTACTCGTTTGTAAGCTCGCGGCTGGTGAAGGAAGTGTTCGAGCTGGGCGGATCAGTGGACGGGCTGGTGCCGAAGTTTGTGATCGAGCGGCTGAAGCAGCATCGGAGTTGAAGGACAAGCATCTGTCACATGCTGCCGCTGTTCGCTTTGATCCAGTTGGCGATGCCGGTGATGACTTCGGGAGCGACGTGCCCGGCGTTGGCGTAATCGGCAGGAGAAGCCGGCCCGGAATTTGGCGCAGGCAGAAAGAGATGCATCAGATCCGGATAATAGTGAAAGGTTGCGGAGGGATCGGAGGCGAGTCCCTTGCGCCACAGAGCGTAATCTGCGGCAGTGACCTGATAGTCGTGGCCACCATGTAAGACGAGGATGGGAATTTTGAGCCGCGCAGCTGTGTCGACAGGGTTGTAGTTTCTGAGATCGAGAAAGTACGAGCCGGGTATCTGTGCTCCCAGGAAATTGATTTGATCTGAAGGCCGAAGGGCCGGACTTTCGATCTGGCGCTCAGCCTTTTCAGCAGCCACGATCTGTTGCTGCATCGCATCTTGATAAGGATTGCCGGGAAGAGCGGCAATGTACTTCAACTGCTCCACAGCGACCTTTTCGAGCGGCCGGGCGCTGGCAGCCATGAGCACGATTCCCGCAATCTGAGGGTCTTGCGCCGCGATGCGAGGCGCAAGCGTTCCTCCCAGGCTGTGACCCAGAAGATAGATGTGCTTCTTATCGACTTCAGGCAGAGTGCTCAACAGCGCTACGGCGCGCTCAGCGTCGTCCGTGGTCTCCTGACGGACGGTGTATTGCGCGCTAACGCTGAACCGCGCGGGATACACATGCGTGCGCTTCTCGTAGCGAAGAACAACAATCCCATCACTCGCAAGTCCCTGAGCAAGATCCTTGAAGGGTTTGTTCGGGCCTATGGTTTCGTCCTGGTCCTCGGGGCCGGAGCCTTGAACGAGCACGAGCGCGGGAAATGGACCCTGTCGGTTGGGTACAGAGAGTGTTCCCGAGAGTGGTGTGGCGGTGCCGGCTCCTACAGTAACGGCTTGCTCGTGAAATGCGCTGGGATGGACATACGGAGCGTCCTTCCAGGCGGATGCCGAAGAGGCGTGCGCTGCGGCAGAGGGAGCAAAGAACAGGCCGGCGATATTGCCTTTTTCATCCAGCACCACTTTGGCGTCAAGGTCTGCGTTTGCAAAGGCGCAGGTGACGACCGCGATGTGGTAGCCCTGCTTCTCGACGACCTGGATGACTTTTATGTTTTTGAAGGCACCAGCCTGAGCGACAATTTGCTGCCAGACGGCGGCCAGCTTGTCCCGAGGCAGCGCAGCTTTCATGCGCGCATCGAAGCGGGCTTCCACGGCTGACCACTTCTCCTGCGAGAGTGCGGTAACGGTCTCGCGTCCGATGGTGCTATAGTCCGGCGGCGATTGGGCGGGTTGGGCGTAAATGCGGAAGAAAGCACAGAACAGCAGGGCTGGAAGGACGGCACATCCGAGTCTTTTCATGGCGAGAGCAAGAATATCGCTGAATTATGAGCATGGCCGGGGAAAATCTGGAAAAATAGAAGCATGACGACAGCTCCCACTGCCAGCAAGATTTTTTCCGACCGGATCGGCCGCATTGAAGTTTCCGCAACCATGGCTGTAACCGCTGAGGCCGCCAAGCTGCGCGCGCAGGGCGCGAAGCTGGTCGACTTTGGCGCGGGCGAGCCGCACTTTGCGACTCCGCGGCACATCAAGGACGCAGCGATTCAGGCGATCAACGATAACTTTACCCGCTACACGACGGTGGCTGGCATTCCTGAAGTGCGCAAGGCGATTGTGGAGCGGCATGCGTGCGACTTTGGATCGGACTATTCGCCGGAAGAGGCGGTGTTTACGACGGGTGGCAAGCTGGCGCTGTTCAACGCCATTCAGGTGCTGGTGGACCATGGCGACGAGGTGATCCTGCCGGTTCCCTACTGGGTTTCGTTCAAAGACATCATCCAGTACGCGGGCGGCAAGGTGGTCTTTCTGGAGACGAGCGAGGCGGAGAACTTCCGCATTACCGCGGACGCGATTGAGCAGGCGATTACGCCGCGGACGAAGGCGATCATTCTGAACTCGCCGTCGAACCCGGCTGGGTCGGTGGTGTCTCCGGCAGATCTGGAGCGGATTGTGCGGTTGGCGCACGAGCGCAACATCTACCTGCTGCTGGACGAGTGTTACGTGTATCTGCAGTACACGGGCGCACTGGTGAGCGGCGGGTCATTCACGGACGCCAAGGAGCACCTGGTCGTGCTGGGGTCGCTCTCGAAGACCTATGCCATGACGGGCTGGCGCGCGGGCTATGCGCTGGGACCGAAGGCGATCATTGCCGCGATGAGCAAGCTGCAGAGCCAATCGACGTCCTCGACGGCTTCGTTTGTGCAGAAGGCGGCGGTGGCAGCGTTGAGCAGCTCGCAGGAGTGCGTGGCCGAGATGCGCGCGGACTTCCTGAAATTGCGGGACCGGATTCTGGGACGGTTGGCGGAGATCCCCGGAGTGACCTGCACGAAGCCCGAAGGTGCGTTCTATGTGTATCCCAATGTGTCAGCTTATCTGGGTCGGCCGGGTGCGCAGACAGCGATGGAGCTGGCGACGCGGCTGCTGCATGAGGCGCATGTGGTCACGGTTCCCGGCGAGGCGTTCGGGACCAAGGAGCACATCCGGCTGTCGTACGCAGTCTCGCACGAGAACGTGGACGAGGGCGTGGACCGGATGAAGGCATTCTTCGCAAAGCTGTAAATCTTTCCGATGTACAAGCACAGGGCGGCCTTTGGGCTGCCCTTCTTCTTTGCCCGGAGACTCGACAGCAGGCGATCCGGGAGTCTCTCGGCTGGTAGTCTGGAGTGTATGAAGGTTCGAGTGCGCGGCGTTCTGTTCGATATGGATGGAGTTTTGATCAGCTCGATCGGGTCGGTGGAGCGGAGCTGGACGAAGTGGGCCGAAAGGCACGGGGTTGATCCCGAGCTCGCCATCCAGATGGCCCACGGGCGGCGGGCGATTGAGACGGTGCGGGCGCTGCGGCCAGATTTAAACGATGTAGAAGAGTTGCGGGCCCTCGAAGACATGGAAGTTGCAGACACGGACGGGGTAGCGGTGCTAGAGGGCGTGTGCCGCATCCTGGAAGCGTTGCCTGCGGACCGCTGGGCAGTGGTGACCTCGGCCACGGAGCGGTTGGCGCAAAGTCGCATGAAGCACGGCGGGATTCCGACGCCAAAGCGGCTGGTAACGGCGGACAAGGTGAGCCGCGGCAAGCCCGATCCGGAGCCGTACCTGACGGGCGCGCGGTGCCTGGGGCTGAAGCCGGAGGAGTGCCTGGTGATAGAGGATGCTGCGTCGGGCGCCAAGGCGGGGCACGCAGCCGGATGCAAGGTGTTGGCGACGCTCTTTTCTCACTCGCGCGAGAGCCTGAACGCAGCGGACTGGGTGGTACGTTCGCTGGACGACGTTCAGATGAGGGTTGATGGAGACTGGATCGAGTTTGAGTTTGAGCCGATCAGAGGCAGCTAGTGTCGACCTTCTAAAGAATGAGCTTCTTGTTTTGGCGGCCGGACACGGCCTTCGGCAATCCCAATAAGAAATTTAGAAAAGCTGCTTGACACGCTCAGCAGTTCTCATTATATTTAACTGATTGGTTAATTAACCGTACGGTTGATTACAAAAAAAATGCAGGACCAACTCAGTTCCACCTTCGCCGCACTCGCCGACCCCACGCGCCGGGCCATTCTTGCGCGGCTGGCGCTGGGAGAAACCTCAGTCACGGAGCTTGCGGAGCCATTCGAGATGTCCATGCCCGCAGTATCGAAGCACCTGAAAGTGCTGGAGCGCGCCGGGCTGATCTCGCGTGGGCGCGACGCCCAGTGGCGGCCTTGCAGGCTCGATGCGGGACATCTGAAAGAGGCGGCAAGCTGGATCGAAGAATATCGGCGCTTCTGGGAGCAAAGTCTCGATCGCCTCGACAAGTACCTGTGTGCGATGAAAGCAGCAAGGGTGAAATCAAAAACGAATGACTCGGGAAAGCCGGGTTCGAAAGCCAAACCCAAGGGGTGAACTCGTGGTTCCGTCCGCCAGTGCAGTAGAGTCTCCAGCCGAATTCGTCTTCAGCAGAACCTTCGACGCATGCCGCGAATATGTGTGGAACGCATTTACCCAGCCTGAGCACCTGAAGCACTGGTGGGGCACTCCCGGCAGCAGCATTGAGATTGTCCGCCACGAGCTGAGGCCGGGCGGAATATTTCACTACCGCATGAAGTTCCCTGACGGCCGCGCGATGTGGGCCCGGTTCATCTTCCGAGAGATTGTTGCGCCTGAGCGCCTGGTATGGCTCAACGGCTTCAGCGACGAGCAGGGCGGCCTCACGCGCAATCCTTGGGTGCCCACCCATCCGCTGGAGACGCTGAACACCGTGGCTCTCACCGAGCAGGGAGATAAGACACTGCTCACCATCACCGTGGTTCCGTTTAACGCGAGCGATGAGGAAGCGCGTGTGTTCGCAGGCGGAGTCAACGGCATGAAGATGGGCTTCGGCACCTGCTTCAAGGTGCTGGCGGATTACCTTGCGCGCAGAAGCTGACGCTTCTGAAGCAGGCGAATGAGCGCGCGTGTGCTGGGCAAAAGCGTTCTTCGATGAACATCAACGTGAAGGAGAAAGTAGATATGCAGGTAGTGAATAAACTTATGATGTTGAGCGTCGCTGTCAGCGACATGAATAAGGCAAAGGCTTTTTATGCTGACAAGCTTGGTCTGAAGATCGCGTTCGAAAACCGCATCGACGACAACCACTGGTGGGCCTCGCTTTCCCTGCCTGAAGGTGGGAATTCGATTACGTTGACCACCGCTCACGAGAATATGAAGCCGGGCTCAATGAAGCTATTCTTTGCTACCTCAGATGTTGCCGCAGCCCACAAGGAGCTGGGCGCGAAGGGCTTTCAAGTGGGCCCTGTGAAAGACGATCTGTATGGCCCGGGGTCTGGCGTCAAGTGGTTGAGTCTGGAGGATCCTGATGGCGGTCAGGTCCTGCTGGTGCAAGCGTAGGTCGCAGAGTCTGTCTGCGGCACCCAGCTCTGCTTTTGCAACAGCTCCGTGGATCCTGCAGTGTGCCAGCGGTCACTGCATTCATCGCACCGCATTGCTAAGTTGATGCATTGGAATGTAATTCGCGCTTGGGCCAACAGCATGTTCGTCCATTCGGGGACAAAAGGACTGCTGAGGAGGTTCTTCCTATGGCGGTGGACAAGTTACGCGTCATCGTCTGGCTCTTCGCTGCCATCCTTGTCTCGGGTCTTTCCATGATCTTTGCGGGCAAGGCGCTGCATGTGCCGTTTGCTCTCATTCATAAGCTTCTCGCTGTTCTCTGTCTTGTGGTGCTTCTCCGTAATGCGGGTGCGCTCCGCGCCCTTGAAGCCCCGCCAGCTCTTCCTGCCGCGCTCGTTGTGTTCGCAGTCGCCTATCTGGCAGCTTTCATAACCGGCATTGTGCAGAGCATTCCCGCCTGTGAGAGCTCCCTCTGGCTCAACCTTCACCGCGTCGCAGCGGCCACCTCCGCCATCGCCTGCGCCGTCGCGGCTCGCTTGATCGCTATGGCTGTTCGCGCCTAACATTCGATTTCAACAGTTACCGCACGCGTCCCTCGGCACAACCAGAGCGTCGACATACCCGGCAGGAATCAAGGGTGAGCACGCTAACCGCGGTTGAAAGGAAGCTCTCCGGGAGCCGGGCAAGTGCCCCTCGATCCGCGTTCGCGATTTCAGCTGTTGCCCACAGGCCGAGTGACTCATTCACGGAACGGCAAGTGACTTGCGGATGATGCATCCGATGAGAATCGGACCCGGCCTTCAGAGGAATCCTATTTTCGGCCGTTGGCGAGATCTGTTTGTGGACGGCGCATAGGCCCCATGCCTGGTAGAGGCATGGGGCGATCCAACATGATTACGCCGCGGTATTGGCTCGAATCACTCTTTGAACAGGTGCGTTGCGTGGGTGATCGATGCACCCGCGCGCATCGCGGCTGCGACAATCGCTGCTTCGGTTAGCATCGCGTCGCTGGCGCCGGCCTGACGGGCGGCCCGTACATGCAACTCAATGCAATAAGGGCATTGCGTGGTCAGCGCAACGGCGACTGCCATCAACTGCTTGTGCAGGACATCGATGGAGCCGGCCTTGAATGCCTCCTTGTCAAAAGCCCAAAACGCCTTCATCGGTTCCGGCGCATTTTCATCGAGCTTCTTCAGCCGGGTGAGGTTCTTCATGTCAAACATGCAGGTAACTCCGTTTCGATTTCGAATGAGGTGCTTCCGAAGATGAGAGGAATCGGGAGCGCGTTTGGTTACACGTATCAGGGCCTCAAGAGCGACTCCCCAAAACGCACGGGAATGGCGAAATTCGATCCTCCGAAGCCTCGTACCATCGCAAAGTTGATTCCGATGACCCGGCCCTGATCGTTGAAGAGCGGGCCACCGGAGCCGCCGGAGGTGGTCTGGGCGTCATAAATGATCTTGTCGGGCAGCACGCTGCCGATGTGTCCCTGGGTAACAACAGGTTTGATCAAGTGGTGGAGTGCGAGCTCTTCCATCACCTGCCTCGGATCGCCTTTCGACGAAACTACGATTGCCTTGAGAGTCGCTGCGTCCGTCCGGGCGAGAATCGCCTCAACGCCGGTAGGATAGCCAAGCAACACGACCGGGCTGCCGCCGACGGCCGGGCCGCGACCTTCAGCCAGGGGGATAGGCTTGATTCCCAGCCCTCCAACGTTCGCCTTCACGACGGCCACGTCTGCTGCGGAAGAGATTCTTTCGATTGTGATCGGGATGCCGTGGGTGACGCTGGGGAAATATGCAGTCATCTCAACAATCTTCGGTTCCAGGCCCTGATCGAGCATCACCTTGAGTTCGTCGTTCTGCCACCAGGGCTGGGCCACGTGATGGTTGGTGAGGATTTGTCCGTCACCAGATACGAGGAACCCTGTGCCGAAAACATCAATGTGTACCTCTGGCCCGATCCCGGTAAGGCTTACGAGAGGATTGTTGGATTTGTCGGTCTCAGGCTCGCCGTCGGAGTTGAGGGCGGCATAGTGCAATGTGAGCCCGGTATTGTGATCGCGGAAGGCGAGCACAATGTGGATGAGACAGACACTCGGCTCATCCGCCTGGATGATCGTATGTGCAACCCTCCGCTCGCTTTCAAGCTTCTGCAGGCGGCCTTCTACTGTCGCCACCTGGTTCTCGAGAGCGGCGTCGTCTGCCGATTCACGGCTTCCGGTTTCGTGCGCCTGGCTTGCGAGGTCCTGGCGTGCGCGTTCAAGCAGACTTTGTTGCGAGAGCACGCCGGTCTGCAAGCGCGTGACGGCGGCATAGACCCGCACATTTTCCGCGCGGTTGCTGCGATAGAGGACAAATGAGACGAGGCCAACCATGATCAGCACAAGAAGAATAGCCATGGCGCCGATGAGAAACGTGCGTTGCTCCTCGTGGACGGCTATTACCACCTGCTGATTCGTGCTCGTGCTTTGCTCGGTAGCGTGGAGCCGTTGCTGAAGCTCGTCTTCGGCGTGTTTGCCGCGCAATTGATACCGTATCCTTGAAAGGAGCTCGGGTAGGAACTCGGCTTGGTCCAGAGGCAACGACAACGCATCGTCCGCGCCGAGATCCAGTCCCCGAGTCCGCTCCGGGGAGTTCCCATGGACTAGCATCACGACTCGTATATTGCGGGTGCTCCTGGAGCTTTTGATTTCGGAGAGAAGATCGCAACAGTCCAGCTGCGGAGGATCTGCCCCAAGAATGATGAGGTCAGGCTCGAAAGCGAGAACAGCTTTCATTCCGCCGTCGTAGTCGGTTGAAACCTCGTATCCTGCGTCAGTGAGTGCAGTGATGAGGGTTGCTCTCAAAGCGTCGTCGGACTCGACGACGAGCAATTTTCCAGTTTGGCCGTTCATAACATCCGCTTCTTCGTATGGGCGAACAGAATTAGATGATTCCCGCAGCGAGGCCGACGCCTGTGTCAGCGCCCTTGTTTGATGCTTCCGCCGTACGGTGAGTGACGATGAACAGCGGGGAGTCGATTTCCGCGCCGATCCCGGTGTTTTGGACGGGGCCATGATCCTGGCCTGAAATGAGGTCGCGCAGCGGTGAGGCTGTGTCCTGCTGCCAAGCGTAACTATGTGGTTGGATTGTGATTCGATACGTCCCACATCTCTTCAGGATGGGCCGCTGGCAAAGGCACAGGGAATTCTGGCGTGACGCAGACCTGGCTTACGCCACAAAGGGCTTTGATTCCTGCCAAATCTCCGGCTTTCTCCCCAGCAGGAAGTAGTTCGGCTTCTGTGTGCGAAGGTCCGGCATAGCGTTCAGGATGTCCTGATAGAACGCCGGGTAGGTGCCTGAAAATTGGCCTCCGTTCCAAACGGAAAGAAGCTCAGTGGTGAACAAGCCGTTCCTGTCCCCATCAGAGGATTCCTGGTCATCCTGGCATCCGGAAATCAGGAGCACGGAGGTGCCGATCTGGTTCTGGAGGCTTCGAGGATTCTGCCGCACCAGCTCGTCGTACATTTCCCTGTGGGCCGCATACGCGCGGGAGACAATCCACGGGGGCACAGCACGAGACTTCCCATGATGCGTGGCCATCGTCGCAGGACTGGGCATGAGCCGGGTGACCGTGCCGCTGTGACAGCTGTCCGAGGTGACGAAGATGCGGACTCCGGCAGCAAATTCACCCCACGCCCTGTACAGTTCATGGCTGATGAGCATTCGATCGTATAGCGCCCACGTATCGACCTGTTTGCCGGGGTTTTCGGCGTCGTTGATACGGCCGCCATGGCCCGAATAGGTCAATAGAAAGAGGTCTCCGCTTTGCAACTGTTCCGCAGCCCGCTTGATGCCGTCGAGAACGCCGGCAGCGGTCGCGTCCGCCGTTAAGAGGCGACGCGACGCGGAATAGTTTTGCGCGGTCGCGATTGCCAGCATGGCGGCTGCGTCCGACTCGCAGGCGTTCAGTGAGCCGTCCCAGCCTTCGTAGGCATCTGGGTCGACGGCATTCAGTCCGATATGCAGGGAGCGGGCCTGGGCGCACATTGTATCCTCGAAGACCTAGGCCTGATTTGTGACCAGCCAATCGCGAAGCGATTCAAGGTCCTCGCGGGTTGCGGCCAGATTGGGTACGGCATCGTGCGGCACATCCCTTGCACCGGCCAATGGGTGCGTCGGATGGGCGAGCGTCCGGTTGAGGGTCGTCAGGGTGCGGTCAACGATCCGAGCTTTGTCGGCCTTGGCCCTGTTCTCTGCGTCTTTTGCGGCGTCCGCCCGATCCTGGGCAACGACTGCGGCGTTCTGTGCCTGGACCGCGTGCAACTCCGCGGGCACGCGCCCAAAGAAATAACCCATGACCGTACCTAAAAGCGCGAGTCCGTAGAGCAGGATGTCTTTCTGCTGGCCAAACGACTTGTCCCGGGCATCGATTTCGGCCTTTCGGGCCGCGGCTTCGGCCTGCTGCGCCGCTGCATCTCCTGCATTTATGGCTGGCGATTGAGCAGGCGGTTGATATCTCGCGCTGTTAAAGACTTCCATGAGCATCAGCGAGGTGATTGCCAGGATGGTGATTGCGATGCCTGCAGTCACGATCTCGCGAAGCCATTGCAGGCCAGTGGAAACAGGGGCTGAAGCGCTCTGGGGGCCTGGCACAGTATTGTTCCCGTCATTGTCTGGCATATCGTACCTCCTAACGATTACCTGGGCGGAGATTTAGGGTCACCGGGATTCGAATCCTCTGTCTTTCCGGCGGCAGGGAGTTGTATCTGACCGTTGAATTGAACTATGTTTTTGCTTCCTGAGTCTTTCTTGCTTTCCGAAGCGTCTGTCGCCAGAGTCACCGTGTTCGAGCTATAGGCAGTGCCGTTCCATTCTGTTGTGCAGACGGAAGGGTCCCTGACATCTTTTTTCCACTGCTCTATGGAGTGCTTATAGGTCTTGACCGTTACCGTTACCGTGAACGTATCCGAGCTCCCGGGGATTGATGCCTGCGAGACGTAAGGGACATTTCCCTTCGTGCCATAGCCGAGGGCCATGCCCGGCAGGGAGGTAAGAAAAGTCGCGATCGTACTCCCGGTAGAGTCATTCAATTCCGACTCACCTTCGGTCAGGGTCCCGTCCGCGGCAAGATGAACATCCGCCTTCGACGTGCCGATGAGCGGCCGGGCGGTGTTGTAGTAGTAGAGGACGCTGTAATCGACGTATGTCTGGATAGACGCGGTGTCAGAGACCAACTCGACATTGGGGTCGTGATTGAGGGCATCTGCATCCCTGACCATCGGCGCCATCGCGTCCCGGGCTGCCACGATTCTGTTTAATGCTGCGCGGTATTTTTTCCTGTCAGAGGGATCTGTGATTTTCTTTCCGGAAATTGAGCCCAACAGCGTTATGTCTCTCGCTTCTGACTGGTCGAGGGTCTTCTGACCGGAACGATCGGAGGCTGGATCTCCCTCGGTGACCTGACTGAACTTTATTTCGTAGCGCATCTCCGCCCACACAGCCTGGTGTTTACACGCCGCGGTCTTAATGTAAAAGGGGATGCCGGGCACGCTTTGCACCCCTTGACCGGGCGGAGACGGGAAACTGGCGCGCGCCGTTTTGACGGTCATGCAGCCGGGGAGAGCGAGCAACACGCAGAGAGCGAGACAGCGGACGGGAGTCAATGACGACACGCTTCACCACCCTTGCCTCTGCGTGGCTGAACAAATTAGCGGTACTATCTGCTATCGAATGTCAGGTGTCAAGCGGATTTTTTGCCGAGAGTGCACGACGGCGATGGATATTCCTGCGCAAAACAGACCATGACAAAGATGGCGGAGTCGCTGTTGGTTGCCGGGTGAATGATGGGCGAATCATGGATGCGTAGATTGACCCGACGAAATCGCCACCTGCCGCGGCGATGACTGCTCCGACGCAGAAAAACTACCCCGGGGGCTAATCCCAGTCCGTTTGCCTCTAGCAGATAGGCGGGACCAATAAGCAGGCGAAAAATCAGACCCAAGTTGTCGCATTTTCAATAAATCAGACTCAATTTGTCGTATATTCATAGAGGACTGATATGGTCCTATATTTATCCGCACGGCGGTGCCGTGAGCGAAAAGGCGACCTAAGTCATTGGTATATAGAAATTTACTTTCGGCTACTGGGATTCAGTTCCGTGTACGGCTGATCTCCATTTCACTGGTTTTGCTCACGGTTTCAGCTTGGGCAAGCGTGGGAGGAAGCATTTCAGGGACGGTGAAGGATCCGTCGGGGCACGTCATCGCCCGGGCAAGCGTTACGGTCAGAGAGGTTGACAACGGACTTCGCTACCAGACCAGCACCGACGGGGCGGGGTTTTATACTCTGCCCGTGCTGCCTGTTGGGCATTACGAATTGGACGTGGAAGCTGCCGGGTTCGAAACGTATCAGCGCAAGAATATTGTGCTGGACGCCACCGCTGCACTGAACTTCGATGTGGTTCTGAAGCCGGGAACGGTGCACCAGACCGTGACGGTGAACGACAGCAATCTGCACATAGAGACCAGCAGCACGCAACTCGGTGACGTGATCAGCGGGCGGGAGATGACCGCAGTTCCGCTGAACGGAAGGAGCTACACCGATCTGCTGTCTCTGCAGCCGGGCGTGGCCCCGGCGACAGCGATTACATCCAGCACGGTGCAGGACGTGGGAGCGACGATTCTTAATCCGTCCGGCACATTAAATCCAGGCACAATCTCGGTGAACGGACAGCGGGAGACAGCGAACTATTACAGCGTAAACGGAGCCGATGCAGAAGAAGATGTGAACCTGGGCACGGCGATTGTGCCCAACCTCGACGCCATTGACGAGTTCCACATTGTTACGGGCAACTTCGACGCTGAATACGGCGAGTTCAGCGGCGGGCAAATCTCGGTCATTACAAAATCAGGCAGCAACAACTTCCATGGGAACGCATTCGAATTCCTGCGCAACACGGACCTGGACGCGCGCAATTATTTCTCCCCTACGCGGGGCGCATTTATCCAAAACCAGTTTGGCGGGACGTTGGGTGGACCGATCCGGCACGACCGCATCTTTTTCTTCACTGACTACCAGGGAACACGGCAGACCCAAGGTATCGACACGGGTGATATCAGCGTGCCGTCGAATGCGGACCGGGCGGGAAATCTTTCTGATGTAGCCAATGAGCTGACCGGAACAGTGAGCGGACCTTACCTTGCGGGCCTGCTGACGCAGAAGCTCGGCTACAGCGTGGCGGCGGGCGAACCATATTATGCGGCGGGATGCACCCAGGCCAGCCAGTGCGTCTTTCCGAAAGCGGTCATCCCGCAAAGAGCATGGTCGGTTCCGGCGCAAAGGCTGTTGCACTACATTCCTGCTCCGAACAATGCTTCAGACACCTTCTCTACATCTGCGTACGATCAGACGCTGCGCGACGACAAGTGGTCGGCGCGCCTGGACGCAAATACGGGCCTGGGACTGCTGACCGGATATTACTTCTTCGACGACTACAGGCTGGACAATCCATATCCCGTTGCACAGAGCGGGGCCAGCGTGCCGGGATTCGACGCTCTGACTGCCGGACGCGCGCAACTGGCTTCGCTGGGGGACACGAAGACGCTGAGCGCCACGGCGGTGAATGAGTTTCATGCAAGCTTCCTGCGCGATGACACGAATCTTGGGCAGCCAGTGGGAGGAACGAATGTGAGTCTGGCATCGCAGGGATTTGTGAACGCAAACGGGAGCGACAGCATTGTGCCCCTCGATCCCAAGGGACAGAGCGTGGAGAACATCAACTTCAATGCGTATTCGATCGGGGCCGCAGCGAATCAACTGATTCAAACCAACAACACGTGGCAGGTAAACGACATCTTCTCAAAGGTGGAGGGTAACCACACAATGAAACTCGGTGTGGAGTTCCACGACGATGAGGTAAATGCCCACGCCATCGCACAGTTCAATGGCAACTTCGTATTTTCAGGAACTGAGACAGGGGACGACTTTGCGGATTTTCTGATCGGCGCGCCAAGCCAATACAATCAGAGCCAACTGAATCCGTTCTATGCACGCAACAAGTATGTCGGCGTGTTCGCCCAGGACAGCTGGCTGGCGCGGCCGGGGCTGACGCTGAATTATGGATTGCGATGGGACCGCATCGCACCCTGGTCGGAGAAATACAACCAGATTTCGACCTTCGTTCCGGGCGCAGAGTCGGTGGTATTCCCGGGCGCACCGGCGGGCATTCTTTACCCCGGCGATCCGGGCGTCGCGAAGACACTGGCCCCGGTAAGCAATCTTGGTTTTTCTCCGCGCGTGGGTGTGGCATGGTCACCGCAAACGCAGCCGGACAGCGTGCTTGGCAGGCTTCTGGGCGCACCGGGGACGACGAGCGTCCGGGCGAGCTTTGGCGTGTTCTATAGCGCTATCCAGGCACTCTCAATCGGCGTGCTGGCCGCGAACGCGCCTTACGGCACGACCTATACCAGCCCGGCTCCACCTCTGTTTGCAACGCCTTTTGTTTCGGCAGCGAGCGGAGAGAATTACGGGCAGCCTTTTCCGTACAAACTGGCTCCGCTGAACGCGTCGCGCAGTCATCCCGATCCAAATATCGACTGGAGCTCGTACGAGCCGATCAGTGGCATCCCGGGCTACGGCATTCATAATCGCACTCCATACACCGAGGAATGGATGCTTTCCGTTGAGAGGCAGGCCGGGCCGAATACCGTGTTGAGCGCGAGCTATACAGGCAACGCCAGCCACCGGCAGCCTGTGCTTGTGGAAGCGAACCCAGGCAATCCAGCGCTGTGCCTGAGCCTGAGCCAGCCGCAGGATGTACAACCGGGAACGCTGACCTGTGGGCCTTACGGAGAGAATACGGTCTATTACCCCGTCTCCGGAAGCGTGGTGAACGGAACCCGGGAGCCGCTGGGGCCGAACTTCGGGAGCAATGCGCTGCAGTCGAATACGGGCTTTGCAAATTACAACGCGCTGGAGCTGAGCGCACGCCACAGAAGTGGCCGGCTGGAGTTCTTTGCAGCCTACACGTGGGGCAAGTCTCTGGACGAATCATCGAACCTCGGCGAAGAGGTCAATCCCTTCAATCCGTCGCTGAATTATGCAATTTCATCGTTCGATGTGCGACAGAACTTTGTTCTCAGTTACGAATATCAATTGCCTTTCGACCAGCTCTTTCACGCGAACGGGCTGAGCCGCGGCTGGTCGCTGTCCGGCATCACGCGGTTTGCGAGCGGCTTTCCGGTAACACTGATCAATAATGGAGATAATTCGCTGATCGGAAGCAATCCCAATGGCGTGAATAACAGCGGCATCGACGAACCCGACTATAACGGCGGACCGCTGCATTTGAACCACAATCCGCGCAGGAATGGGAACAACTATTTCGATACCGCGGACTTCAGCATGAATGCGCTGGGCACGCCAGGCACAGCCAAGCGGCGGTTCTTCTATGGACCGGGCGCTGACAACTATGACATGGCGCTTGCAAAGAAAGTGAAGCTGTCAGATGCAAAGTCTGTGCTGCTACGCATTGAAGGGTTCAATGTCTTCAACCACACCCAGTTCAACGGACCAACGGCAGTCGATGGCGACATCGGCAGTACAACTTTTGGAGATGTCGTCAGCGCAGCGCCGCCGCGTATTCTCCAGGCTGCAATGAAGTTCTCGTTTTAAAAGATTATCGACTGCACCCCATCGACTGTACCCTGAGAAGCCACTTTCACCAGAGATTGCGGCCCTCGGGATGAGCTGGCGAGAGCAGGTCAATGCGCGATTCAAGCAAGGTGCAGGCTTCTGAGGAGGCCGACGCCGCGCGCAGCTAGGTGCGTTGTTTATGGCTTGATGAGTTTGCGGATGTAGCGCTGGCAGGGGCGTTCGACCGTGATCATGACCAGAACGGCGGTGGAGATGAGCAGGAGGTAGCTGAGCCAGGGGTCGTACTTGGCCAGGTGCAGGCGGTTGAGGATGTGGGACTCGTGGATGATGTTCCAGAGATTGAAGTGGATGATGTAGAGGCAGTAGCTGGCCTGTCCGACCTTGGCAAAGGGATAGAAGCCGAAGAAGCGGGAGATCGGGTTGTGTCCGGCGAGGCCGAGAATGGCGAGAGCGAAGAGAGGCATAAGCAGTCCGTCGTGCATCATGGGGAACGGCATGCTGTCTCCGTAGTAAAGAATGGCGTAGATGCCGGCGACGCCGAGCAGGCCGAAGAGCAGGCGCTTGCGGGCGGCGCGGGGGATCATGGAATCGAGATCGGCGAGGGCGATGCCGAAGAGGAAGGACGGAATGTGCGGCGGCGGAGTGAACTTGAGGGCGCGAATCCAGAAGCCGTCGGTATAGCGGTTGATGTGGGCAACGCCGTCTGGGTGCAGCCACATATAGAGGCTGGGCAAGACCATTCCGAGGGCCCACAGGCCCCCCATGACGGCTAGCAGTGGGAGCAGGCGTTTGGGGCGCTTCCACAGAATGACGAACGGGAAGATGAGGTAGAAGAAGGCCTCTGTGCACATGGTCCATGCAGGCGTATTCCAGAACGTGGAGAGCCAGGGGTGCCAGCCCTGCAGGAGTAGCGGAGTGAGGACAACTCCCCAGACGAACTGCGCATGGCTGCGGACGTGCCACTCGTCGATAAGCATGCCGATGGAGAGCAGCAGGGCCAACAGATAGACGGGATAGAGGCGCGAGAAGCGGGCGATCCAGAAATTGCGGGACTTAAGCTGGCCCCTTTGCGCGCGGTCGGAGTAGTTGTAGGCCAGGATGTATCCAGACATGAGCAGGAAGAAGCTGACCGATGTGTAGCCGTTATCGACGACGGGCGCGAGCGGGCCGAACCACTTTGGGTTGGAGAAGTGGAAGAAGACGATGTTGAGCGCGGCAAAGCAGCGCAGGCCGGTGAGAGCGGGGAGAATCTCCTTCTTCTTCACCGGAGTTGGTGCGAGGACAGGGGTTGGCCCTTGGGGCAGCGATAGGTCGAGTTGTTGGGTGGCGCTCAGAACAAAAACCTTGGAATCGTTAAGCTAAGAATCGGTCAGCCTAAAACCAGCCAGCAATACAACGGTCGGCGAAAAGCCGGTTAGTGAGTTTAGACGCAAATTGGGCGGGCCGTGTCTCTTACGCCGTAACCAAAGAGCCAACCTTTTCTCCACAGATGACGCGGCGGATGTTGCCAGGCTGGTTGAGGTTGAAGATGATCATGGGCAGGTTGTTGTCTTTGCAGAGGCTGACGGCGGTGGTGTCCATGACTTTGAGGCCGAGTTGGAGGATTTCCATATAGGTGATCTGGTCGAATTTTACGGCGTTTTTCTCCATGACGGGATCGGCGTCGAAGATGCCTTCTACTTTGGTGGCCTTGAGGAGGACGTCGGCGTTGATCTCCATGGCGCGGAGCGAGGCTGCGGTGTCTGTAGAGAAATATGGGTTGCCGATGCCGGCAGCAAAGACGACGACCCGGCCCTTCTCAAGGTGGCGGATGGCGCGGCGGCGGATGTACGGCTCGGCGACCTGGTTCATGGTAATTGCGGACATGACGCGGCAATGGAGGCCGCGCTTCTCGATGGCGTCCTGAATGGCCAGGGCGTTGATGACGGTGGCGAGCATGCCCATGTTGTCGGCGGAGACACGGTCCATGTCACGAGCGTGCTCGGCGACACCGCGAAAGAAGTTTCCGCCTCCGACGACGATGGCGACCTCAACGCCAAGCTCGGAAACCTCGGCGATTTCGCCGGCGATCTCGTGGACCCGGGCTACATCGACTCCGAAGCCACGACCAGCGGCTAGGGCTTCTCCTGAGAGCTTCAAAACGACGCGTTTGTACATTCCCTTGAAGTATCTCATGGTGCTGGCCCCTTCGCTACGCTCAGGCCAGGCTCCGGGCACATGCGCTTGGCGCCATACAGGAACTTTCTTTTGAGGGCAGCCTTTGGCCAACAACGGAGCTGCCACAGATTGGTACAGTTATGACCGCGATTTATAGTCCTGCTCGAAGAAATTGTTCAGTTCGGCGTAGGGAGTGATGCCGTCGAAGGCGGTGACGGTTCCCTGCTCTGCCAATTCCTTTGCGGCGCGGATGAATCCTGTCCAAGCGGCGCGGGCGAACGATGAGCCGACGCTGATGCGGCGGACTCCTAGCGCTGCCAGATCGGCCACACTGAGACCTGTATTCGAGCTGAGCAAGACATTGACTGGTTTTGGAGCTACGGCGGAGACGATGGCCTGAATGTCATCGGATTTTGTTGGGCCGGGCGCGTAGAGGACGTCAGCGCCGGCCGAGGCGTATGCCTGGAGGCGACGGATGGACTCATGGAGTGGACCGGGATGACGGACGAGGAAGCACTCGGCGCGGGCGGTCAGGAGAACATCGGCGCCGGAAGCGTCGATGGCGGCCCGCGCGGCTTTGATTCGGTCGACAGCGAGGGAAAGATCGTATAGCGGCTTTTCGGGGTTTCCGGTTGCGTCCTCGATGGAGAGGCCGGCGACTCCGGTTGCGACGCAGAGCCTGACATTCTCCGCAACACCAGCGGGATCGTTTGCATAGCCCGATTCAAAGTCGGCATTCACGGGAAGCTCGGCTGCAGCAACGACCTCTGCAATATGGGCAAGTACCTCGTCGCGCGAGATAGCCCATTCTGCGTCGGGAATGCCGCGCGAGAAGGCGAAGCCGCCTGAGGTCGTCGCCAAAGCCTTGTAGCCCAGGCCGCGAAGGTAGCGAGCGGTGCCGATGTCCCAGGGATTGGGAATGAGGAAACAACCGCTCTGGTGCAACCTCCGAAATTCGGTGCGTCGCGCAGAAACATCCAAAGGCGTCATGAGTGGTATTGTATGCGGCGGGCGGGAACAGGCGCGTGAGATGCGATGCAGGCAGAAAAGAAAAAACGATCCGAAGAACGGATCGTTTTCTTGGGTTGAATTGCGAAGAAGCTAGGCTTCCGGCGCCTCTTCCGCAGCCTTGATCTGGGCAACGGTCCAGTTGGGGTCGCCAACCTTGAAGCGGGCGAAGCGACGGACGGAGATGTTCTCTCCGAGCTTGCCGACCTTGGTGGCGATAAGGTCCTTGATGGTGACGGACTGCTCCTTGATGAAGGGCTGCTCGAGCAGGCAGACCTCCTCGTAGAACTTGCCCATCTTGCCCTCGACGATCTTCTCAATGACAGGCGCGGGCTTGCCGGTGGTTGCAGCCTGGGCGCGGTAGATTTCCTTTTCGCGCTCGAGGTCCTCGACAGTCACGTCTTCCTTGCGGATGTAGCGGGGATCGGTGGCTGCGATGTGCATGGCGACGTCCTTGAGCAGCTCCTGGAAGTCCTCAGTGCGGGCAACGAAGTCGCTCTCGCAGTTGATCTCGAGCAGGACGCCGATCTTGCCGCCGGCGTGGATATAGTTCCCGACAGCGCCCTCGTTGGTGGTGCGCGACGCCTTCTTGGCGGCGGAGGCCATTCCGTGCTTGCGGAGGATGACGAAGGCCTCCTCCATGTTGCCCTTGGACTCCTGGAGAGCCTTAAGGCAGTCGCCCATCGGCGCGCCGGAGCTGTCGCGTAATTGCTTTACAAGCTTTGCATCGATTTTCTCAGTCACTGCAGACATTTCCCTTCCCGATCCCTCTTCCTTCAAAAATTCTTTGTCTCACAATCATATTTCTGCTTGGTTTATTTCATTCCCAAACACACAGAAAGCGTGGCCGTCATTCCAACGCAGCCACGCTTTCACTAAGTCCGGGCGGCCTGCCGGCCGCGGAACTCTGTTAACGGCTGCTTTCCGCCGCCTCGGCTTCTTCCAGCGCCGCCACAATGGCAGGAGCCTTGCGGATTCCGCCGCCGAGCGCGGCTTCGAGATCCACTTCATCACCTTCGCCGAGCGTCCCGTCCGCAGCTGCTTCGGCTGTGCCTTCTTCGGCGCCAGCTTCGATGTCAGCGGTGACTCCGGCAATCTCAGCCGACTGCTTATCGCCGGCCATCTGCACGCCCTCGATCACCGAGTCAGAGATCTTGGAGGCGAAGAGGCGGATGGCGCGGAGTGCGTCGTCGTTGCCGGGGATGACGTGGTCGACCACGGTGGGGTCGCAGTTGGTGTCAACGACAGCAACGACGGGGATGCCGAGCTTGCGGGCTTCCTTGACGGCGATGGCTTCGTTATTCGAGTCGATCACGAAGAGAGCGTCGGGCAGGCGGCGCATGTTCTTGATGCCGGCTAGGTTGGCCTGCAAGTGCTTGCGCTCGCGCTCGAGCTTGATGACTTCCTTCTTGGTGAGCAGCTCATAGCGGCCGTCAGTGGCCATTTCATCGAGTTCCTGAAGGCGCTTCACCGACTTCTGGACGGTGACCCAGTTGGTCAGCAGCCCGCCGAGCCAGCGCTGGTTAATGTAGAACATGCCGCAGCGGTTGGCTTCCTCTGCAATGGCGTCCTGCGCCTGGCGCTTGGTGCCGACGAACAGGATTACCTTGCCCTCAGCTGTGAGGTCGGTGACAAACTTGCTGGCCTCCTTGAACATCTTGAGGGTCTTTTGCAGGTCGATGATGTAAATTCCGTTGCGCTCGCCGAAGATGTACTCCTTCATCCGCGGATCCCAGCGCTTGGTCTGATGCCCGAAGTGGACTCCCGCTTCGAGCAGCTCCTTCATGGTGATAGTGGCCAAACAGCCTCCTTTGTGGACTGCATTTCAGGCTTTTGAGGCTTTCATTCTGTTGAAAAGCTCTAAACCCGAAATTAATTCCCGCTAAGGGAAGATTTAACTACTCAAACTCTTTGATTCATCCTTCGGCCCACAGGGTGGACCGAAGAATGAAGAAAACTGCCAGCAGGCGATTAGCGCTTGCTGAACTGGAATCTCTTACGGGCACCCTTCTGCCCATACTTCTTGCGTTCCTTTACGCGCGCGTCACGCGTGAGCAGGCCGTCGCTCTTGAGCGTCTTACGCAGCTCGGCATTGAACTGGAGCAGAGCGCGGGCAATGCCCATCTTGACCGCATCGGCCTGGGCGGTGACGCCGCCGCCAACGACGGTGGTAATGACGTCGAAAGAGCTTCCTGTCTCAGTGAGAGCCAAGGGGCGCTTTGCGGAGACGCGCTGCTGCTCGGTGACAAAGTAGGTATCAAACGCCTTGTCATTCACCTGGAAATTGCCGCTGCCGGGGCGCAAAAACACGCGGGCGATCGCCGACTTGCGCCGTCCCGTTCCGTAGTATTGAACCAAATCTGCCATTTAAATCCTGATCCTGTCTTAAAGCTTTATTTCCGCTTGGTTTTCTTAGGCGTTGATCTCGAGCGCCACGGGCTTCTGAGCGGCGTGCGGATGTTTGTCTCCGCGGTAAACGTTGAGCTTGGAGGCCATTTTGCGGCCGAGCTTGGTCTTGGGCAGCATGCCCTTGATGGCTTCTTCGACGATCTTCTCTGGCTTCCGCTCAAGCAGACGGGCAAAGGACTCTTCGCGCAGGCCGCCGAGGAAACCGGTGTAGCGGCGATAGACCTTCTTCTGGCTCTTGAGGCCGGTGAGGCGGACCTTCTCAGCATTGATTACGACGACGTGGTCGCCCATATCCATGAACGGGACGTAACGGGGATTTCTCTTGCCGGACAGCACACTGGCCGCTTCCGTGGCGAGACGGCCGAGGGTCTTGCCGCTGGCGTCCACGACGAACCACTTGCGTTCGATCTCATGCGCGCTCGGGATATATGTTGACATCGCTTCTTTCCTTCTCCTCAATCCTGTTCGCGCCAAAAGCCCGAACATCAAACGCAACTGCTCGCGCGCAACGCACTGCGCGGATTTGAATCGTCCCCGCTGCTTACAAACAACTGTTCGCGTGAGGCCGGCACAGACTCGAACTTCAGTCATCTCCACGAATGCGGCGCCCAATGATACATACAGGCACACGTGGACTGCGCAAGGACTTTAGAATACGGGAATTCTGGGGTGGAAGTCAATGCAGGCTTTTGCGGATTCGTGCACTAAGTCCGCCTGAGATCTCCAGTTTACGACGATTTTTTTCCGGGATTGGATTTGCTTTGGAAAGAGCCCTTTATCTACGTCAGGGTGGTTGTGTTCCGGTAGGCCCCCATGAGTCTGGCGATGAGGACGGCCAGATAGAAGATCCCGAGCAAAGCCTGGATGATGGTGAGGGGGCGCGCCTGATTTGAGACAGCGGTTATGCCGGAGGCTCCGAGCGCAGTCATGGTTGCGAAGCTGTAATAGATGAAGTCGAAGCGGTCGAGGACCATATGGGTGTTCGTCACCGGGTTGAGGTAGAACGCGTGGGGCTGGAGCCTGTCCACAAGCTCGTAAATGCTTGTGAAGGTGAATGCGATGAGCATGTAGATGCATAGCGCGCCGAAGACTGTTTCGGAATTCGGCTTTTGGTTGGTGAAGATGTGACGGAACATGACAACGATGATGAAGATATCGAACACCAGGCTCAAGCTGATGTTGGAAAGCGAGAGCACGCTGGTGTCAAAGCGGATGATGCGAACGTACTGGACCAACGCTGGAATCGCAAACAGCATGCCAATCACTATGTAGCGTCGACGACGGCTGACTGCGTAGACACTCAGCAGAATCGCCACGCCTCCTATGATGCGGAAGACGACATAGCCGAAGCTGGTGTATTCCGCCAGTGGATAAAAGGCAAGTGAGGCGACCAGAAACAGGAAGAGCAACAAAAAGCGCCTACGAATAATGGAAAGCACCCATTGGGCGCCTGAGACTGCTCTTTCCTTCGTCTCTTCCCTGGTTTCAGGCATATCGTTCCGGATTCTGCACTGAATTCAGATGCGTGATTGATGGTACACCGAGGAAAAATTTCTGCCTGGGAGCGGCTTCGGTGCGGGAAGCTGCTCCACGCAGCCTACGGCATTTTCGGAAATAGGCGGCAGTAATTCCGAAAATGCCATCCTCTAGGCGGTTTTGTAGAGGGTGGAGATGAGGGCCTCCTGGCGGGACTGTAGGATACGTGCAGAGTCGGCGAGGACGCGAAGCCAGAGCAGGACGGACCCGGCGGCCATGATGAGGAATACAGGCGCGGCGAGGCCGGTATGTCCAAAGGCGCGAAGGATGAAGTAGACGGCTGCGCCGACGAGAAAAACCATTACCTCGACGAGAAGGCTGAGCAGACCGTTGCCGGCCGCTCCCTGTTCGCGGCCCATACGGACCATGTTGAGGCGGTAGGGCATGGTGAGGGAGAGCAGATTGCCGACGGCGAGCTGCATGGGCACGGCGAAGCAGAGCCAGCAGAGCGTGAGCACGAGGATTTGCGGGCTGGGAAGGCCGGAGCGAAAGACCACTAGGGTGGAGACGGCGAGCGCTTCCACGATGAAGATTGCGATATGGACAAGATTTTTGGCGAGCAGAACCTTGCGAAAGGGCGTGGGGAAGAGGAAGTAGAGTTGGATTCCGGCGCCTTCAGCCCCGAGGTTGTTATAGAGGAAGCGGGTGAGACCAAGGAAACTGTAGGCGATGCCGATGGGCAGGGCAAACTGTCGGCCTAAGCAATGGTTCGTTATGCCGCCGGAGCCGGTACTGAAGACGAACACGATAACGAGCGGCGCGAGGAACTGGTAGAGCATAACGCCGCTGCGCAGAAGATAGTGGACCTCTTTTTCAATGACGGCGGCAACAGGACCGGAGCCATCGAAGGTGTGGCGGCGCGGGGCGGACTTAGCGATGCGGGCCGGGGCCTGGCCGAGGCTTTCTCCGCGATACTCAGAGCGCAGCCTTATGGAGAGCAGAACGCCTGCCGCCGCGGTGAAGAGCAAGAGGAGAAGGATGTCTTCAGCAGCAGCGAGGACATGTGCGGAATCGGCGCTGCTCAGGGCGTTGGCGGTAAGGCCGGGCGGGAGATAGTCCTGCACCTGCACGGCGAGGCGCACATCCTGCATGGTAGTGAATTCGCGGAACTCGGCCTGGTGCGCGTAATGGCTGTGGAGGGCAGGGTTGACCAACTGCAGGGCGAGTACGAAGAAGAGAAAAATGACGCCCAAAACCTCCCGCGTTTTGCGCTGAACGAGCCAGCGATTGATCCAGGCGAAGATCATGCGCGTAAGCAGGATGTTAAAGACGGCAAATAGGGTGAGAACGAGTAATAGGCCGATGAAGAACCGTGGTTGCGCAACGGTTGCACCGACGAGGACACCGAGAAGGGCGATTCCGCCAACGATGGTGCTGATATCGAGCAGGCCGAAGAGCAGGTAGAAGATGGCATACGAGGTGAAGTCGAGAGGAAAGCGGAGCAGGAAGCTGAGGTCGGCGTTCTCCTGAAAGGATGCGAGGGTGATAGGAATGACCTGCCAGATGATGAAGACGGGCCAGAGAAGAGCGGCGAAATAACGGAGGGAGCTGTGGGTGGCTATTTGCCAGGCTGAGAACCCAAGACCGATGCCTAAGCCCAGTCCGATAAGGGAGTAGAAGCCCTGCATGATGAAGCGCGCGCCGGTCTCCAAGCCGCCGCGGCGGGTGCGCAGAGAGTTAAGGAGCATGCGCCAGCGGAGCCATGCAACGGCGGAGAATTGTTGGCGCCGGGTGGGGACTTCGGATTGGCCGAATTTGACTATGCGAGCCACGAGAGTTCAGAGACGGATTCGGCAGATTCGGCGCCGACCGTGCTGAGGAAGATTTCCTCGAGGGTGAGTTTTTCTTCGCGCTCGCTGCCGGGGAGAGTGGAGGCGACGCCCGCGCGCAGCTCTTCGAGCGATCCGTTGGCGACCAGACGGCCCTTATGAATGATGGCGACGTGGCTGCAGAGGCGCTCGACGATTTCGAGAACGTGCGAGGTGAGGAAGATGGTGGCCCCGCGGTTGATCATGCCCTGGAGCATCGCCTTGAGCGTTCCGGCGGCGATGGCGTCGACGCCCTCAAAAGGCTCGTCGAGGAAGAGCACCTTGGGGCTGTGAATGACGGCGGCGGCGAGGGCGAGCTTTTTCTGCATGCCGTGGGAGAAGTCGGTGATGAGTTTTTTCGGCTCGTTAGCGAGTTGCATGAAGTCGAGCAGATCCTCAGTGCGCTGATTGGCGGTGTCCCGATCGAGGCCGTACATGCGGGCGACGAAGCGCAGGTACTCTGACGCGTTGAGGCGGCTGAGCAGGGCCATACCTTCGGGGACGACTCCGATCTGACGCTTGAGATCGAGTGCACCTGCGGTGAAGGGCTGGCCGAGGATTTCGATGCGACCGGAGGTGGGTTCAAGCAGGCCGGTGAGCATTTTGATGGTAGTGGACTTCCCTGCTCCATTGGGACCGAGGAAACCGAAGAACTGGCCGGACGCGACCTCAAAGGAGACGTCGTCGACAGCGACAAAGTCGCCGAAGCGGCGGGTGAGGTTATGCGTGGCGATAGCGGGAGTGGCCATTGCTCGAAAGGATACCGGAAAAACAAGCTGGACAAAACGGCTCTTGCGCATGCGGGGTCTTGTTGGCGTGAGAACCTGTCAGGCCAGTTTTGAGCGCACGGTAGTGTAGACGGCGACGGTGAGGATGGAGAAAGCGGAGAGTCCGCCGACGGCGGAAGGCTCATTCCGGAAGAGCCATCCAGTGAGGACGGCAGAAAGAAAGTAGACGGCGAGGATGCCAGCCTGCATCGCCAGGCGCTCGTCGAAAGCGTGGTGGTGACGAGGACGCGAGACCCGAGGGTCACGGCTCGTGACAAAGTAGACAAGGCCGTTCACGAGGGTTGTCCAGGTTCCGGTGATGTAAGTGGTGACGACTCCGGGGATTTTGAGCTGAAGCATGGCTCCGCTTTGCAGGCCGATGGCGAAGGCGACGCAACCGAGCAGTGCGGTGAACAGATACGCGGAGTCGGCGGGCAGGCCATGGCGAATCGCGATCCAGGCGACGGCGGCAGAAACCATGATGAGGGCTTCCAACAGTAAGGTGCGGGTGATGGCGCGGGCCCAGACGACTCCCTGACGAACCTTGCGGGTGAAGAAGGCGGCCGCAGCGACTCCGATGGCATAACAGGCGAGCGATAGGAGGGGATGTGCGACGTGGCCACCTTTCTGGAACACGCCCATTCCGGCAAGGACGGTGTTGCCGGTCATGTTGGCGACAAAGGCGTGGCCGAGCCCGAAGTAGCTCCAGCCGTCGGCCGAGCCGGCAGAGATGGCAAGAAGAAAGAGCATTACGTCACGTTCGGATTCGCGCACGGAGATTCCCTCCGAGTGCTGAGATGCAGGGGCGAAGAATTTTCTCTCGCATTCGCGGGCGGAGGAACCGTGCGAAACTATTGCCGGAGGCGGGCAGAATGGCAAAGGTGACGGGATTTGGCGGGGCGTTTCTCCGGGCGAATGATCCGGACGCGTTGTACAGGTGGTATGAGAAGCATCTCGGGCTCGATGGCTCGCAGGGATTTTTTTCTTTTCCGGAGGAGGGACAGAGGGCGCCTATTGCCGTGACGTTTTTCTCGCGGTCGGCAAACTACTTTCCCACGGAACAGCCTGCCATGCTGAACTTTCAGGTGGATGACCTAGATGCGGTGCTGGATTCGCTGATCGCGGCCGGGGTTCAAGTCGATGCGAAGCGCGAGACCTACGATTACGGCAGTTTTGGATGGTTTACTGATCCAGAGGGGAACCGGGTTGAGCTTTGGCAACCGGACTAGCGAATTATTGCTCCGCCGCTTCATATAGCGCTCAATGCAGCTGGGGTCGAAGCCGATCATGACTCCGTCGCCGACGAGGATGGTCATGGCGTTCTGGGAGCAAGCGGAGCTCTTTGCCTTATAAGTGTGAATATGCGAACCCCGGTTTGCAATCAGCTCCCGGCTCGTGTAGACTCCCGCCAATTGCTCGGAGGTGGGGTATGGCAACCCGCCGAAACTTTCTAGAAAAATCGACGCAATTGGCTGCAGGCGCGCTTGCCGCAGTGGTCATGACCACTTCAACCAGCGAAGCGCAGACTCAGCAACCTCAGGCACCCAAGAAGAAACTGCACATTTTGATGAGGAGTTCCTGGGGAACCGATGAGCCAACTCGCGCATCTTTCGTCTTTGACCATGGGCTTGCACTGGCCGATGCCGGGCATGAGGTCCAGATATTCCTCACGCACGATGCCACATACCTCATGCGCAAAGAGACTTTGGATGCTATCAAACACATTGGATGGCCTCCCCTGAGTGAGACCATGGCCAAGGTTGTAGCCAAAGGCGTCCCGATATTTTCCTGCGGGGCCTGCTCCCGGGCCCGTGGGATCACAGAGGCGGACTTGCGCAGTTGGAATGCGCAATGGGGTTCGCCTGCGATTTACGTTTCCCTGGTGGAATGGGCCGACCACATCATCAGTGAATGAAGCCCCAGGTGTCGGGAAGCCGCGCTGTCTGACGCTTTTTCTGCTTTTTCGGGCTCGCTCCCGGTGATGGGTAATAGCACACACTCATTGACTTATTCTGGAACAAGCCTCCCCTGAACTCTGCCCTGGTAAGTGTATTATGCGAATCTCAATAGTTCTGTAATTCGAGGGAACTATGAATCCGAGCAGGAAATTTGCATGCCTGATGACGCTTCTGCTTTTCTGCTGTGTGGTGTCGGGGCAAGCCGAACGATGGAACCAGCCGCAGAAGATTCCCGGGCTGGGCACGGCGACTTTCCCGACAACCACGCGTTCGCGGGTCGCGCAGACCGACTTTATGCACGGTCTGCTGCTTCTGCACGTATTTGAGTATGAGGATGCAGCGAAGTGGTTCCAGAAGGCGGAGCAGGCTGACCCGGGGTTTGCGATGGCCTACTGGGGCGAAGCGATGACGTTCAACCATCCGGTGTGGAACGAGCTGGATGCGAAAGCAGGGCAGGCCGCGCTGAAGAAGTTCGGCCCAACGCCTGAGGCGCGAGAGGAGCGGATCAAGAATCCGCGCGAACGGGCGTACATGGCAGCGGTGGAGATCCTGTACAGCGGCAAGGGCACCAAACCCGAGCGGGATGCGCAGTATGCAGAGGCCATGCAGAAGCTGAGCGAGGAATATCCGCAGGATGATGAGGCCCAGCTTTTTTATGCACTGGCGTTGCTGGGACGCAGTGAGGGCGTGCGAGATGTTCCGACCTACCTGAAGGCAGCGGCCATTTCGAAGGCCGTGTTCATGCGCAACCCGGACCATCCGGGCGCGGCGCACTACTGGATTCACGGCATGGATGATCCCCAGCATGCGGCGGGCGCGCTGGTAGCGGCGGAGGCACTGTCAAAGATCGCTCCGGACGCGGCGCACGCGCAGCACATGTGCTCGCACATTTTTATGGCGCTGGGGATGTGGAACGCAGTGGTCAAGGCCAACCAGAATGCGATGCGCGTTGTGGACGGGGGTCAGCGTGCGGCGGGACAGCCGCTGTATGACTGCGGACACTATGACAAATGGCTGGAGTATGGGTATCTGCAGCAAGGCCGGATTGAGGATGCGGACCGGGTCCTGGAGGGGTGCGTGCGCACAGGAGCAACGGCGTATACATGGATGCAGGCGCATCCCGGCCAGGCTTTGCTCTACCTTCGTACGGCGCAGGAGTTGCAAGGGGAGACAAACCGAAGCCTGGTTTCGATGCGAGGCATGGCCGTGATCGAAACTGGCGACTGGACGGGACGGGCGGCTCAGCTAAAGGTGGATACGGAGGGCCTGGATCAGATGGCCGGCTGGAATATGTTCGTCAGCGGGTATGCAGAAGCCGAGTCCGGAGACCGGGCGAGGGCGGCGGCTTCTCTGACGAGGTTGAAGAGTTTCACGGCCGAGAGTGTAGCGGCCATGTATAAAGCGGAGCCAAGAGCGGACAAAGAAGATGCGATGTATCTGGGTATTCTGACGGACGAACTTGGCGGACTGATTGCCAGCAAGGCTGGGGATATGAAAAGTGCCATTGCGCAGGCGCAACGCGCCGCGAATACCTACGATGGCATGCCCTTTGACTTTGGCCCACCGGTTCCGGTGAAGCCGCCGAATGAATTGCTCGGGGAGCTTTTGCTTGCGGACAACAAGCCCACGCAGGCACGCGCGGCGTTTGGGTTATCGCTAAAGCGGGCCCCGAAGCGGACACTGTCGTTGCTGGGGCTGGCCAGAGCGGAACGCGCCGTGGGCGACACGGCCGCATCGCAGGCGACCTACCGGGAGTTGGCAACAATATGGCAGCATGCCGATGCGGGATATGTTCCAGCTACGGAGGCACGCCGTTACGCAGGTGCAGCAATCCTGGCAAAGCAGACTGTGCATTGATCTGATTGATTAGCGCTGCTCGACAGACTCCAGCATCTGCTCCAGGCGCTCAGGGTCGAAGCCGATCATGACTTCGTCGCCGACAACAATGGTGGGCGTAGATCGACTGTTAAGCCGAACCAGCTCGCGCAAGGCGGAGGGGTCGACCTGCACGTCTTTGTACTCGAAGGGAATATTGCGCGCGGCGAGAAACTTTTTGGCCGCGGAGCACGGAGGACACCCGGGCTGGCTGTAGAGAATGACTCGCTTCATTATTTCTATGGTACCAAGGCTGGAGGCGGTGAGGAGCAGATAGCTCAGGAGCCGATCTCTAAGACGAGGTCAGCGGGTCAGCAGGGCAGCCGACGGATTTGGCTGCTTTTTCGCAACGAGCGTTGCGCTCGGAGCCTGGCCGGGGAAGTGCTCATTAGGCGTGCCGGCGATGGCGACCTTCATGAAATCCATCCAGATAGGCAGGGCAACGCGCGCGCCGGTCTCGTGATTGCCGAGGGACTCGCGGCTGTCGTATCCGGTCCAGACGCCGCAGGTAATGGAGGGCGAGAAGCCGATGAACCAGGCGTCCGTAAAGTTGCTGGTGGTCCCGGTTTTACCCCCGAGGGGATAGTTGAGGGAGGCGGCAGCGGCGCCGGTTCCGCTGTGAGTGACAGCCTGGAGCATGATCATCATTTCGCGGGCGATGCGTGAGCTGATGACCTCGCTGACCTGGGGATTGGGCTCGGAGAGCGGCATTCCGTCGGCGGTGGTGACACGGCGGATGAAGCGAGGCGCAACGCGGATGCCGTCATTGGGAAAGACTGAGTAGGCGTCAACCTGCTCCTGCAAGGTGATGTCGGCTGCGCCGAGGGCGATCGGCAGATAGGGCGGAATGTCGGATGTGATGCCGAACTGACGCGCGGTGGCAATGACGCGGCTGATGCCGACGCGGTCGGCGAGGCGCACGGCGGGAACGTTGCGCGAGTCGGCAAAGGCTTTGGTGAGCGTGATGGGGCCGAGGTAGTCGCGCTCATAGTCGTGCGGAGACCAGGAGCCGAAGGTGGCGGGCGAGTCGAGGACAAAATCGCCGGGACGCAGGCCGGATTCAAGAGCGGTGGTGTAGACGTAGGGTTTGAACGATGAGCCGACCTGACGCTCGGCCTGGGTGGCGCGGTCGAACTGCGAAAGGTTGAAGTCGCGGCCGCCAACGAGGGCGAGGACGTCTCCGGTGGAGTTATCGATGGCCATGAGCGCACCCTGCGCGCCGGAGTCCTCTTCGAGCGTGGCGCGGAGGATGCCGTTGTCCTGTCCGGTGATGTGGACGTAGATGATGTCGCCGACGTGGAGGAACTCATCGGCTGTCTTGAAGCCAGTCCATGCCCAGTCGGGCGGGTTGAGGACGAGCTGCTTGGAGCCGATGCGCGCGGCGACCTGATAGGGCAACACGTTCATGACGAGGGCGTGAATGTACATGCCGGGGGCAGCAGGCTGGGTCCAATCTGGATGCTTGAAGTCTTCGAGATTGAGGCCGCCGGCGATCACGTTGAGCAGACCGCCACGCCAACCGCGGCTGCGCTCGTAATTGGCGAGACCATCCAGCACCGCCTGGTTGGCAGCCTTCTGGAGATCGAGGTCGAGCGTGGTGTAGACCCTGAGGCCAGCCTCGTAGACGCGGCTGAAGCCGTACTCGCGGTCGAGCTCGCGTCGCACTTCCTCAACAAACCAGGGTGCGACACTGTTGGGCGGCGGCTCAATATGCAGCCCGAGAGGGGCGGTGCGGGCAGCGTCCGCCTGCTCGGTGGTGATGTCCCCGTCTTCGAGCATGGCGTCGATGACCATATTGCGGCGCTGGAAGGCGCGGGCTGGATTGGTGATGGGAGAGAACTCATTGGGGCCCTTGGGCAAGGCGGCGAGAAGCGCAGCCTCCGGCAGGGTGAGGCTGTTGGCGTGCTTGGAGAAGTAGTATTCAGCACCGGCCTCAAAGCCGTAGACACCCTGGCCGAGATAGATCTGGTTGCCGTAGAGGGTGAAGATCTGCTGCTTGGTAAAGGCGTGCTCGATCTGGAGTGAGAGGAATATCTCCTGAAATTTGCGGCTGAAGGTGCGCTGGTCGGTGAGAAAGAGGTTGCGGGCAAGCTGCATGGTGATGGTGGAAGCGCCCTGCGAGCGGTTCTTGGCGCGGAAGTCGTGCCAGGCAGCCTCGGCGATGCGGAAGAGGTTGATGCCCCAGTGGCTCTCGAAGTTCTTGTCCTCGATAGAGATGACGGCCTCGCGCAGGAGCGGAGAGAAGCCGCTGTAGGGAATATCGATGCGGCGCTGCAGGGCAAAGGAGCCGATGATGCGGCCGTGGACGTCGTAAAGCTCGGTGGTGGTGATGGGGCGGTAGCGCTCGAGCTCCTGAATTTGCGGCAGGTTGACGGAATAGACGAGCATGAGTCCGCTGAGCGAACCGAAAGCAATGGCCAGCAGAGCAAGAAAAGCGAGGGCAACGCTGCCGGCGACTTTTTTGCCGCCGGTTTGCGGGCGAAAGGAAGAGGTCGTGCGTGGCTCGCGGTGCGAAAGTGCGGGCGCTTCAGGTTCAGGGGGAGCCCATGGACCACGCCTGTTCAAGTATGACCTCTATGCGCTCTTCTGCTTCAGGACATCAAGAGCCTTGTTCAACTGATGGTCGACATGAGGGAGTGGCTGAGCCAGCTCGCCTTCTTCCGCGAGGTACTGGTCGATGGTCGGGTTGACAACGATGTTCGGGGTAACGGCGTCGTCCTGAATCTTGTCGCCGTTGGGGGCCTCGTACTTGGCGACGGAGAGCAGCAACGCGGCGCCGTCGGGCATGGTGATGGTTTTCTGAACAACGCCTTCCCCAAAGGTGCGGCTGCCGACGAGGTCACCGCGCTTATTGTCGAGGATGGCGGCGGCGGTAATCTCAGCAGCGCCGGCCGTGCCGTCGTTGACGAGGACGACAAGCGGGGCGCTGGTGATGAACTGGGATGGGGCCGCGGTAAAGACCTGCCTGGGAACCGTCTGGCCCTGAAGGCTGGCGATGGTGCCGGACTTGAGAAACGCGTTGGCGAGACGGATGCCCTGCACAGGCTCGCCTGTGGCGACATCGCGCAGGTCGAGCAGAACCTTGGTGTTGCCGCTTTTCCGCATGGCCCGCAGGCGGGCGTCAATTTGATCGACGCGGTCCTTGGTAAGGGCGTAGGGCTTGAGATAGAGGATGGTCGAGTTGTCGTACTGCTCAACCTCCATGGGCGGAGGCACGACCTGGGTGCGGGTAAGCGTGATCTGGTCGGGCTCGGGATCGCCGCCGGGACGGATGAGGCCGAAGTGGACGTCGGTTCCGGGCTTGCCCTCGAGCAGAAGGCGGATCATGGCGAGGGACATGAGGCGTGTGGTCTTGCCGCCGATGGACTCGATCATGTCACCGTCGTGGATATGGGCCACAGTGTCTGCAGGGCTGCCGGGGATGACGGAGACTACGCTGGCGTATCCGTAACGCTTGGAGACATCAAGGCCGACCTGCGCAACGCCCTCGTTCTCATGCTCCTTATAAGTGGCGTATTCAGAGGGCGTGAGGTAGCTGGAGTTGGCGTCAAGGGACTCGAGCAAGCCGTGGAGCGCGCCATTGGTGACGGTGTGAAGGTTGGGCACGGTGACGTAATCGGTCTGGATCTTGTGCAGAACCTCTTCGTAGACGCCCATTTGCTCATATGCGCCATCGCTCTGGGTGCCAGGGGTGATGTCGCCGGAGACGAATCCGCCGAGGAAGACTACGGCGACGAGGGCAACGGAGATGCCGAAGACTGCGCGCTTAAAGCTTTTGGACATATATATAAAAGACCATCCGCAAGAAGCAGTGGTTAGCTTGATGATACTCCAGGCCGCGGCACACTGGGGAATGGCTACAGAGCACGCGTGGATAGGGCAGAAGGCAGGCGCCAAAGGGGAGGAATCTTCTGGTGGCGGAGGGCAGAATCGAACTGCCGACCTACGGGTTATGAGTCCGTCGCTCTAACCATCTGAGCTACTCCGCCGGATGTAGGAGGGTCGATTTTTATGATACGGGGGGTGCGTACGGGGGTCAAACGCAAGGCTCTTAGATGCAGTTTGAGGCAATTGGGGTAAGTGAAAAGTAAGGGTGAATTTGTTTTCTTTAATCGAAATAAGTTCTTGAAAACTCCAGAAAAGTGTTGTGCAAATGCTGTAACCTTATCGGCGCTGGCACTGTCATAGACAGTACAGACAGGCCCCCACCGGCGGAATTCCGTCGAGTCATGGCCTGAATCATGGAGGAATGATCGAAATGAAGCACTCGATGAAATCCCTGTTAGTTGCCGCGGCGGTTTCCGGTCTGATGAGTGGCGCGACTGCATTGCAGGCCGCCACGGTAAGCTCAACCAGCCCCGTGACACAGGTGGGCAGCGCGTCGTTTGGTTTAATGTCGTTCGCGGCCCATGTCCATAAGCATTCCTGTAAGGGCAAAAACAGCTGCAAGGGCCAGGGTGGCTGCAAGAGCGGCGACAATGGCTGCAAAGGCAAGAACAGTTGCAAAGGCAAAGGGGGCTGCGCGACTGACGGCTCCAAGATGCCGGGCTAATTGGTACTCAGGCGCTAACCTGCTTACCGTAAGGGCCGGCAGCTATGCTGGCCCTTTCATACTTTTTCGATGATCGCTTCATCGATCTCGACTATTTTTTTGAGTGGGGTACCCCGGTGCCAGCGAATCGCTTTAACGGATACACGGATTACGGAGTGGGGATTGGGCTGCGCATTCCCCACTACGAGCACATACTGACGCGTAAGCCGGTGGTGGACTGGTTCGAGATCATCTCAGAGAACTACATGGTTGACGGCGGGCGTCCGCTGGAGGTGCTGGACAGGATTCTGGACCAGTACAACGTGGTGCAGCACGGTGTTTCGATGTACTTTGGATCGGCGAGCGATCCTGACCCGGAGCACCTGAAGCGGTTGAAGCACCTAGTGAAGCGGACGAATACCCCGTGGCTGAGCGACCACCTTTGCTGGGGTTCAGTGGACGGGCGCTATACGCATGATCTGTTGCCGATGCCGTACACATGGGAAGCAGTCGAGGTGACCGCGGAGCGGGTCAAGCATGCGCGAGACTTCCTTGAGGTTCCTGTTGTGGTGGAGAACGTGTCGAGTTACGCGGAGTTCCACGCATCGGAGATGACAGAGTGGGAGTTCCTGAACGAGGTTGTGGAGAAGGCGGACTGCGGGATTCTGCTGGATGTGAACAACATTTATGTTTCGTCGAAGAACCATAATTTTGATCCGTTCACGTATGTGAATGCGGTGCCTGCGGAGCGGGTAGCGCAGATCCATATTGCCGGACACTCGAAGTTTGAGAAGTACATTCTGGATACGCATGACCATCCTGTGCTGGAGCCGGTGTGGCAACTGTATGCGCGCGCGATTGAGCGCTGCGGACCGACAGCGACGCTGCTCGAGTGGGACGACAATATTCCGACATTCGACGAAGTGCATGCCGAAGCACTGAAGGCGGAGAAGTTCTTGGCCGCGGAGCGAAAAAAGCGCGGGTTAGACAGGCCGAAGGAAGATACTGCGAAGCCGTTGTCTGAGATGGCGGGAGCGGGGAGATGAACGAACGGCGGGGCAGCGAACTGCTGGACATCCAACGGAAGATGGCTGCGGCTGTGATGCATCCGCTGACGAGCGGCGACAACATGACGCGGCGGCGGCGCGACGGAGCGGTGAACCGGGACGAGGCGGACGCGATCATCAAACCGAACGACCGGCTGACGTCGTTTGAGCGGCTGGAGATTTACAACCGGATGTATTGGTTCCGGCTGTATTCGTGCTTTGAAGAGGACTTTCCGGGTCTGAAGGCAATTCTGGGCAGCGCGAAATTTGAGAAGCTGATGCGCGAGTATCTGACGGAGTGCCCTTCGAAGTCCTTCACGCTGCGGAACCTGGGGTCGCGGCTGGTGGAGTGGCTGGAGAAACATCCGGAGTTTGTGGAGCCGCGTCGGGAACTGGCGATGGACATGGCGCGGCTGGAGTGGGCGCATATCGAGGCGTTCGACTCGGGTGCAGAAGAGCTCCTGGACCCCGATGACCTGATGGAGATTGATGATGACTCGCGGCTGCGGTTGCAGCCGTACTTGAGGGTGCTGGAGCTGCGCTATCCGGTGGATGATTTGCTGATTGAGATTCAGAGCGAGAACGGGAGCAGCGATTCAGCCAGCAACAATGCGAGTGCGGAGCGGAAGACGAAGCATGTGCGGCGCGTGGCGATGCTTGAACCGGAGGAGATTTATCTTGCGGTGCACCGGCAGGAGAATTCGGTGTACTACAAGAGGCTGGAGCGCGAGGATTTTCGACTGCTGCGGGCGCTGCTGAACGGCGATACGATCAGCAAGGCGATTGATACGGCACTTGATGGCAGTGCGTTGACAGAAGAAGAGCGTGGGGTGTTTCTGCAGCAGGCGTTTGCGTCCTGGGTGCGGCTGGGCTGGTTTCCAAGGCAGACTTCAAACGAACAACAATAAGGACGGCTGACGATATGGGATCGATTCTTAACTCGGGAGTGGTGCGCGCGCACGGGCATTTTACGCGCGGGTGCAAATGGCTGGAATCTCCGCTGCTGCTGGCGGTTCGCCTGATCTGGGGCTGGCAGTTCACGCTGACCGGCTGGGGCAAGCTGAGGCACCTGGATCACGTGACCGGTTTTTTTGCCAGTCTCGGCATCCCGCTGCCGGGCCTGATGGCCCCGGCGATCTCCTTCCTGGAGTTTGCAGGAGGCATTCTGCTGATTGTGGGACTGCTGACGCGACTGACGGGATTTTTGCTGGCCGCCGATATGATCGTGGCGTATCTGGTTTCCGACCTAGACGCGCTTCGCACTCTGTTCTCGAATGACCCGAGTAAGTTCTGGAGCGCTGACCCCTTTACCTTTCTAATGGCGTCGCTTATTGCACTGGTGTTTGGCGCGGGAGCCTATTCGCTAGACCGGTTGATTCAGAACAAAATTCAGAGGCGATCGATCTCGCACGATAGCGTGCCGCAGACATAGTCCTGCTGTTCGGCAGTGAGGCGGTTGAAGAAGGGCAGCGCGAGGGTGCGCGCGGAGACGGCCTCAGTGACGGGGAGGCGGACGTCTCTCCAATCAAAGTACGCGGGCTGCAGGTGGATGGGCGCGAAGTAGCGGGCGCATCCAATGCCGTGGTGTGTGAGCACGCGCAGGAGCGCGTCGCGCTGCGGCTGGCTGTAGCGGTCGTGCAGGCGTACGACGTACACAAACCAGCTTATGGTGGCGTTCGAGATCTCAAGCGGCTGCAGGGCGAGCGGGAGGTTCACAAGCCGCTCACGATAGCGGCGCGCGACCTCAGCGCGGGCGGCGAGGATGGAGTCGATGCGCTGGAGCTGCGCGAGGCCGAGGGCGCAGGCGAGCTCCGAGAGGCGGTAGTTGAAGCCAAGCTCGGAGTGCTGGAGCCAGTCGTCGGACGGGTAGCGGCCCTGGTTGCGCAGGGCGCGGATATGTTCGGCAAACTCGGCGTTGGAGGTGACGACCATTCCGCCTTCACCGGTGGTGATCTGCTTATTCGGATAGAAGGCGAAGACGGCGGCGTCTCCAAACGAGCCAACGCGACGGTTGTGTAGTGATGCGCCGATGGCCTCGCATGCGTCTTCGATGACAGGCAGGTTGTGGCGGCGCGCTATGTCGAGGATTGCGGGCATGTCTGCCGGGACGCCGAAGGTGTGCACGGCGAGGATGGCGCGGGTGCGCGGAGTGATGGCAGCTTCAATCAGCTCGGGCGTGGCGTTGAGGGTGACGGGGTCGATATCTACGAAGACAGGCGTTGCGCGCTCGTAACGGATGGCGTTGGCGGCGGCGATGAAGGTGAACGAGGGCACGATGACTTCGTCGCTGGGGCCCAGGCTGAGCGCGCGAATGCAAAGGTGGAGGCCGGCAGTTCCAGAGCTGACGGCGATGGCGTGCGGCGTGCCGATGTATTGCGCGAACGCGGACTCGAATTCAGTGAGCTTAGGGCCGAGGCTGAGGCGGCTGGTGCGAAGGACGGCGGTGACGGCGTCGATTTCTGCGTCGGTAATGTCGGGTGCAGAGAGTGGGATATTCATACGACGGGGTCTTGTATCTCTGCGGGGATGGGCTGGGCCTGCTTGATGAGCAGCGACGGCGTGAGCGGGACGGTGGTCAGGACTTCAACGATTTTTCCTGACGCGTGGCCGTCGCCGTAGGGGTTTTCCATTCCGGCGAGCGAGGCGCGGAACTGCGGGCTGCGGGCGTAGGTGAGCTTAGTGAGGATGTCGGTGGCGTCTGGAGCAGCGTCGAGGATGTTGCGGGCGCGTTCCCTTCCCTTCTGGCGCAGGCCGATGTTGACGGTGGGAAGGGCGAAGGAGGCGGTCTCCATGATGCCGCTGCTGGAATTGCCGGCGAGAACTTCGATGTAACGGAGGAGGCTCCAGTAAGTGATGGGGTCGAGGTTGGTGAAGATGCGCACTGGACCGGATTCCGGGCTGCGCGCGTCGAGGAATGCATGCGTGCGCTGGATAATGTGGTGGCTGCCGGCGTCGGAGTTGGGATAGCAGAAGAGGATCTGGCCGGGAGTTTGTGCGAGTGCGGTGAAGAGCGCATCGACTTCACTGGTGGTTTCTCTCTGGATGGTGACGGGGTGGTAAGAGACGAGGAGCGTTGACTGGCCGAGGTCGATGCCGAGGCGCTGCTCGAGCTGCTCGCGGGTGAACAGCGTGCTCCGGCGGAGGTGGTCGAGCGAGGGCGCTCCGGCGCGATGGACGCGCCAGGGCTCTTCACCCATCGCGATGACGCGGCGGCGCGCGAGATGCGTGGAGGTGAAGTGGATGTGCGCCATTTTGGTGAGCGCGTTGCGGACGGCGTCGTCGATGGCGCCTTCGCTGATTTCGCCGCCTTCAATGTGCGCGATGGGAATGCGCAGGGCGAGCGCGACGGACGCAGGCGCGAACATCTCATAGCGGTCGGCGATGAGGAGAAGCAGATCGGGGCGGATTTGCCCGAGGGTGTCCGCCAGGCTGAGCGTGGCGACGCCGATGGTTTTGGCCATGCCGATGTCGGAGTCCGAGTTGAGAAGGCATTCAATGCGCGCGGCGATGGGAAACTGGTCGCGGTCGATCTCCCGGACGGTATGGCCGAAAGTGGGCGCGAGGTGCGAGCCGAGCGCGATGAGGCGGAGGTCGACGGCGGGGTGTGCGGCGAGATCTTTGAGCGGCCAGTAGAGATGGCTGTAGTCGGCGCGTGAGCTGGTAACGACGGCGACAGTGCGGCGGAAACTCGTCATGCGCGGGGCTCCGCAAGCGAGTGCTGGGCCAGCACAGTGTCGCTGGGGTGGTAGGCAGGGATGAGCCGCGCAACAATGGCGAGAAGCTGGTGCAGGTTGCGGTCAGCGATGGCCCGCTGCAGGGCGGCGATAACTTCGGCCCCGCGAGACGCGGAGATGGTGGTGCTGCGGATGGGGCAAAGCGGAGCCGATGATTCATTGAGAAAGGATTCGTCAGCGGAGAGCAACTGTTCGTGGAGCTTTTCTCCGGGGCGGAGGCCGATGTAGGCAATGGGCACGTCGGAGTTGGCGGCGCGAATGAGGGCGCGGGCAAGGTCTTCGACGTGAATGGGAGCTGCAAGCTCGGGCACGAGGATGCCGGAGGGAAACTGCACCGCGAGCGCGAGGAGCAGGAGTGCGGCGGTTTCGTCGACGGTGAGGAAGTAGCGTGTAGCGCGAGGGTCGGTGACGGTGACAGGCTGGTGTTGCGCGATTTGCTCTGCGAACAACTGCACGACGCTGCCCTGCGAAGCGTAGACGTTGCCGAGACGCACGGCCTTGATCTGGGTTGCGGGTGTTGCGAGGGCCAGGGCGGTGAGCTCGGCGATTCGCTTGGACACGCCCATGATGCTGGCGGGGCTGACGGCTTTGTCGGTCGAGACGAGGATGACTTGGCCCGTGTGATTTTTTACGGCCGTTTGCGCGAGGCGGAAGGTTGCGACCGCATTGTTTTCGATGGCTGCAAAGGGATGCAGCTCCATGAGCGGCACATGCTTGAAGGCGGCGGCGTGAAAGATGACTTGTGGCTTGTGGAGCGCGAAGACTTCGTCGAGCGCGGCGGTGTCTCCGGCGGAGGCGAGGATGGCGATGTGCGGCGCGGCGATTCCGCGGTCGATTGCGAAAAGGGCCTGCTCAGAGGCTTCGAGGAGGAGGATTTGCGCGGGTTTGTGTGCTGCGACGGCGTGCGCGAGGGCTGAGCCGATGGAGCCCCCGGCTCCGGTAATTAGGATGCGTTTGTCACGGACCAGATCGTCGGGAACGGCGACGTTGACGAGCGGTGATGCGCCGGTGAGGCTTTTCCCAAGGACGGCCCATGCGCTCTGCTCAAGCTGATTCATGGCTTCGATTGTAGCGGTTGCAGCCTCTATAATCAGACGCGGCGATGATATTGACTCATACGAACAGGCAGACAGCAGGACTACGGAGTACAGCATTCACCTACGCGAAAAAAGCGGCTGTAATGTTGGCGCTTGGCGTGATGCTTTGCGTGACGGGCGCGCGTGGGCAGATGTCGAAAGCGGCGCTGGAAGCGGGAAGCCTGAACAATGTAGGCGTCGCGCTGATGAATCAGCAGCTGACGGCCAAGGCGCTGGAGAAGTTTGACGCGGCGCACGCGGCGGACCCGACGGCAGCGGTCCCGATCGTGAATGAGGGCATTGCATATCTCTATTTGCAGCAGCCGGAGAAGGCGGAAGAGGCGCTGAAGCGCGCGACGGCGATGGACCCGAACGATGCGCACGGCTGGTATGCGCTGGGGCTGACGTATCTGAACATGGGCGAGCCGAAGCCGGGAATTGATGCGATGCAGCATGTCGTGAAGATCGATCCGGAGTCAGCGGACGCGCATTACTATGCAGGGCTGTTATATCTGAACCTTCAGGATTATCCGCGCGCGAAGGAGGAATATGAGGCGGCGCTACGGCTTGATCCGCACCATGCGTCGGCAGAGTTTGGGCTGGCGCGCGCGATGCAACGGATGGGCGATGTGAAGGGCGCGCGCGCGCAACTGGTGGTGTTCCAGCATCTGGTGCAGTCGAAGATCGGGACTCCGCTGAGCGCGGCCTATGGCGAGCAGGGAGACTACGCGAAGGCCGAGGTGATGATTGCTCCACCGGCGGTGGTGGGGCCGATGATTCCGGTGAAGTTTGTGGCGGAGCCGCTGCCGGGCGGCGCGGCGGGCGGTGGAGCGTGCATTCTTGGCATTGAAAGCCCGGAGAGCAAAGACCTGGTGGTAATGGGCGAAGGTCAGTCGGCGATCCATGCGTACAAGAACGTGGACGGGAAATATGAGGAGTTGAGCCCGGAACAAACCGGACTGAAGGCGAGCGGCAAAGCGATTGCGTGCGCGGTCGGCGATTATGACGCGGACGGCAAACCAGATTTAGCAGTGGCGATGAGCGACCGGGTGATTCTGTTCCACAACCTGGGTGGCGGGAAGTTTGCGGATGTGACGGCGAAGGTGGGCATCAGGCAACTGAATAAGCCGTCGGGGCTGACGTTTATTGACTTTGACCATGATGGCGACGTGGACCTGTTCATTACCGGAACTTCGACGGGACATGGCGCGAATGTGATGTGGCGTAACAACGGCGACTCGACGTTTACGGAGTGGACGGGGCCGACGGGGCTGGCCGGGTCGACTCCGACGACGGCGGTGACGCTTTCGGACGTGAACAACGACCGCGCGGTGGACATGATTGTGACCGGCGAGGGCGCTCCGACAATCTATGAGAACCGGCGCGAGGGGCCGTTCAAGGCGGTTCCACTATATTCGGATGCGGGGCTGGCAGCGACGCGCGGCGTGTCGGTCTTCGACTTCAACAAAGACGGATGGATGGACATTGCCGTGACGCACGCGGGCGCTCCGGGGCTGACGCTGTGGCGGAATGTGAAGGGCAAGCGATTTGAGCGAGTGCCGCTGCCGCTGGCTGGAGTGGAGGCGGCGTGGGGACTGACTCCGATTGATATTGATAATGATGGATGGATCGACCTGGCAGTGCTGGTCGAGACGGACAAGGGCGCGGAACTGCGCGTGCTGAGGAATTGCGGGAAGCAGGGCTTTAAGGACGTAAGCGCGGAGGTTGGCGCGGACAAGCTGCACCTGAAGGACCCTCGCTCGCTGATTGCGACGGATGTGGACGGCGATGGGGCGGCAGACCTGATTGTGACGCAGGCGGGCGGACCCCCACTGGTACTGCATAACGTGGGCGGGAACAAGAACCATTCGATTCGGATTGACCTGACAGGATTGGCGGACAACAAGACGGGCATCGGCACCAAGGTGGAGGTTTTTGCCGATGGGCTGTGGCAGAAGTTTGAGGTTGCGGGAGCGTCGGGCTACGAGGGGCAGGGGTCGAACGAGGTGATTGCCGGGCTGGGTCAGGTGGACCATGTGGACATGGTCCGGCTGCTGTGGCCGACGGGCGTGCCGCAGGACGAGATCAATCTGAATCCGAATAAGCCGGTGGCGCTCAAGGAACTTGACCGGAGAGGCAGCTCGTGTCCGGTGCTGTTTGCGTGGGATGGTAAGAAATACAAGTTCATCTCCGATGTGATTGGCGCGGCGGTGGTCGGGCACTGGGTTGGGCCGCATGAGACGAATGAGAATGATCCGGATGAGTGGGTGAAGGTGAACGGCGATGACCTGAAGCCGCATGACGGGTTGTATAGCCTGCGGTTTGGCGAGCCAATGGAGGAGATTAACTACATCGACCAGGTGCGGCTGTTAGCGGTGGACCATCCGGAGGATACGCAGGTGTTTCCGGATGAGCGCTTCCTGAGCGAGCGGCCGTTTGCCTCTGGCAAGACGGTGGTGGTGTCTCCGGAGGCGCATCTGCCTGCGGGTGCGTGGGACGATGCGGGGCACGACGTTCTGCCGCTGCTTGCGAAGATTGATCACCACTACGTGCGCGACTTTACGAACCTGCAGTATGCGGGGTTTGCCAACATGCACTCTCTGACGCTGGACCTGGGCGCGTGGACGTCGAGGCATCCGCTGCGGTTGTTAATGCACGGATACGTTGAGTATTTCAGCGCGAGCTCGATGTATGCGGCTTGGCAGGCGGGCCTGAAGCCGGTTCCTCCATACGTGGAAGCGCAAATGCCGGATGGAAGCTGGAAGCGAATCATCAGCGACATGGGCTTTCCGGCGGGGCTGCCGCGCACGATTGTGGTGGACCTGACGGGAAAGCTGCCGCCGGGCGTGCGGAAGATTCGGCTGACGACGAATTTGCAGATTTACTGGGACCAGGTGCTGGTGGACAATGGTCCGAGCGAAGCAAGCGAGGCGCGCGTGACGGAGATGCCGCTGGCGCGGGCGCGGCTGGCGTGGCGCGGGTATCCGAAGCAGATTGAAGGCGCGACGCCGGGCGACCTGACGTACGACTACAACCGGATCAGCCAGACGGGGCCCTTCCACTGGCAGAGCGGCGAGTATACGAACTACGGAAACGTGACACCGCTGCTCAAGAGCGTGGATAACCACTACGTGATCTTTGGAAGCGGCGAGGAGATCGATGCGGAGTTCAGCGGGACGAAGCTGCCTCCACTGCCGCCGCACTGGAAGCGTGACTACTTCTTCTACGCGAACGGGTTTGTGAAGGACATGGACTTCTATGAGGCGATGCCCTTCACGGTAGCGCAAATGCCGTTCCACGGAATGGGGACGTATCCGTATCCGGCGAGCGAGCATTATCCGGAGGACCCGGCGTCGGTCGCGTACTGGCTGAACTGGGATGACCGGTTTGAGTCAGGCAGCCGGACGCAGCTGTATCAGTTCGACTACAAGCCGGCGCATCAGACTCCCGATACCGCACAGCCATGAAGGGGCGGCCATGAGCATTGCGCTGCGGCCCGCGGTGGAACAGCTTGCCCTGCTGCGGCGGGGCGAGGTTTCTGCGCTGGAGCTGGCGGAAGAGCATATTCGGCGAATTGAACGCCTGAATCCGGCGCTAAACGCGATTGTGGATTTTGACGCAGAGCGGGTGCGGGCGCAGGCGCGCGAAAAGCGAAGCGGGCCGCTGGCGGGGCTGCCGGTCACGGTGAAGTCGTCAATTGCGACGGCGGGCTACCGATGCGAGATCGGGAGCGTGCTGAACCGGGGATCCGTTCCGAAAGAGGACGCGGAAGTGGTGGCGCGGCTGCGGGCGGCAGGCGTGACGTTGCTGGGAACGACGAATTGTCCGGAGTTCCTGATGGCGTATGAGACGGACAACGTGCTGCATGGGCGGACGGTGAATCCATGGAGCCTGGAGCATGCGGCTGGAGGGTCAAGCGGCGGCGAGGCGGCAGCGATCGCAGCGGGGATGTCTGCCGGAGGGTTGGGCAGCGACAGCGGAGGATCAGTGCGGGAGCCTGCACACTTTTGCGGGATTTGTTCGCTGAAGCCGACGCCGGGGCGCGTGCCGGGGCGCGGGCATCTGCCGCCGTGCGTGGGACCATTTTCGATTCTGGGCGCGATTGGACCGATGGCGCGGACGGTGGCCGACGTGGCGCTTCTGTTTCGCGTGCTGGCGGGGCGGGATGAGGTGGATCCGGCAAGCGCTCCGGTGGCAACGCGCGAGGTTGCACTGGAGGATGCAAAGCGGATTCCGATTGGGTGGTTCGAGGATGACGGGATTACTCCGGTGACGGAGGGGACACGGCAGGCAGTGCGGGACGCGGCGGCGGCGCTGGAGCGACGCGGATTTACAGTGAGGCGATTCCGGCCTGCGGCGCTGGAGGCGGCGCGCAAGCTGTGGTGGAAGTTTTTTGTCCAGTGCGGTGAGATGTTTTACCGGCCGACGATTCGAGGGCAGGAGATGAAGCTGAGCCCGGTGTTTCGAGGGTTCCTGGCGATTGCGCGTGCGGCGGAGCCGTTGACCGCCGAGCAGATGCTGACGGCGTGGGCGGAGTGCGACGTTGTCCGCGGGCGGCTGCTTGAGGAGATGCGGGAGTGCCCGCTGCTATTGACGCCGGTTTGCTCGGTTCCGGCGTTCCGGCATGGAGAGCGCGCATGGGAGATTGACGGGCAACGGGTCGAGTATCTGGACGCAATGCGGTATATGCAGTGGTTTAACCTGCTGGCGGCTCCGGCAGCGGTGGTTCCGGTGGGGCGGAGCGCAGAGGGATTGCCGATCGGAGTGCAGGTTGCAGGGCGCCCATATGCGGATGAAGAGGTCCTTGCGGTGGCTGCCGTGGTTGAAAGCGAGTTCGGCTATTTGCCGCCCCCAATAGCCCTGAATTGGTAATTCTTTTTGAATTAGCAGGTTGCGCAGAGTAACCCAAAGTCAGGCACTTTGGGGTAGTCAAAAAGTTACGGTTTTTGACTATCTAGGGTGTGACTTTTGGGCTAATCTAACATCTCACTAAAGGCGGTCCCCCCGCTACGGTGCATTGGGGACACGGTTCCAATTTGTAGACCTGAATTGTAGACCTGAAGTGCTAATGCGCGCCGAATTCCTTCCTTACGAAGCAGGCAGCAACGTTCGCGCAAGGAAAAGAAAGAGGGCTAACTCCATGAGCGTTGTCCGTGCAATTTTGAATTTTCTTTATGAGGTTTTCCTTGGTTGCAGCCACCAGCATCTGACACGTCCTTTCACGTTGCAGAATGAGACCTATATGGTCTGCCTGGACTGCGGGAAGCAAATTTACTACTCTACTGAAACCATGCGTACTTTATCGGCGCGAGAGGTGCGCCGGATGCATGCTGCCAATGCAGGGGAGGTACGTCTTATGCCTTCGCTGACCGGACGTCCGGCGCTGATCCCGACTCGGGCGAGAAAGCCGGACGCTGCTTAATTTCGTTGTGAAGAGGTTTTTTGCACGGGGAGCACAGAATGCTCCCCGTATGTTTTTGGGATGAATCTGTGAAGAGCACGGGGCTCCGTATAATTGAAGGAGTTTCCTGATTTCCTTCTCAGATGGGTCCTGCATTTTGATTGTAGAAATCTCCGGCCTGACAAAAATCTACCGCGACAAGCAGCAGAGCGTTACCGCTGTGGACGGCATTGACCTGACCGTACCCGAGGGCGAGCTGTTTGGACTGCTGGGACCGAACGGCGCAGGCAAAACAACCACAATAGGGATTTGCACGACGCGGACATTGCCGACGAGCGGAAGCGTGCGCATTGCGGGCGTGGATGTTGTGGCGCATCCGGCGACGGCGCGGCGAAACATCGGCGTGGTGCCGCAGTACAACACGCTGGACCGGTCGCTGACGATCTTTGAGAATCTTTACTTCCACTGCAAATACTTTGGGTTCAGCGGAGCGGCGGCGCGGGAGCGGGCGAATGAGTTGCTGAAGCAGTTTCTGCTGCTGGAGCGCGCGAAGAGTTTTCCGCCGCAGCTTTCCGGCGGCTTGCAGCAACGAGTGCAGATTGCGCGTGCGATTGCGCACCGGCCGGCGGTGCTGTTTCTGGATGAGCCGAGCGCGGGGCTCGATCCGCAAAGTCGCATTGCGATGTGGGACGCGGTGCGGACGCTTCGCGACGAAGGCATTACGGTAGTGCTGACGACGCACTACATGGAAGAAGCCGACGAATTGTGCGAACGCGTGGCGATTATTGACCACGGCAAGGTGCTGGCGCTGGATTCTCCCGAGCGGCTGAAGACGACACTGGGTGCGAACACCCGGATCGAGCTGGCGCTGCGCTCGGAGGAGACGTCGCATGCGCTGGCGGAGAAGCTGCGGGCGATACCGCAGATCCAGAGCGTGGAGCCGTTTGCCGGAGGGCTGCGGCTGCTTGTACCGAAGCTCGATGGACTGCTGCCGGAGCTGATGCAGGCCACACACAGCTATGGGGTGCGTGACATTTCCATTAACGAGCCGAGCCTGGAGACGGTATTCATTCAACTGACGGGGAGGGACCTGCGTGAGTAGCGTAGCTGTAACCGGACGGCCGGTGCGTGTGTCCTATACGAGCGCGTTCGTTGGATTGATGTTGCGCGACTTGCGCGTGCTGCGGCGGGAGATTGGGCCGTTCATCGTGCGGATCATCATGCAGCCGCTGCTGTTCCTGTTTGTGTTCACGTTTTTGCTGCCGCGCATTGGGCAGGCGCAGGATGTGGGCGGCGCGGACTTTGCCACGGTGCTGCTTCCGGGGCTGATGGCCGTGGCGATCATGTTCAGCGGCATTGCGGCGGTGGCGCTCCCGCTCTCGCAGGAGTTCGGGATTACTCGCGAAATCGATGACCGGGTGATGTGTCCGCTGCCGGTGGCGGCGGTTGCGGCGGAGAAAGTTGTCTTCAGCGCGATCCAGAGCATTTTGGCCGCGCTGCTGGTGTTTCCGCTGGCGGTATGGGTGCCGGCGACGCCGGTGTATGCGCACGTGGCGAGCTGGCCGATGCTGATTGCGACGCTGATTCTGGCGAGCCTCGTAGCGGGTGCGCTGGGACTGGCAATTGGGGCGAATGTAAAGCCGCAGCAGATCGGGCTGGTGTTCTCAATTGTGGTGGTGCCAATTACGTTTCTGGGCTGCGTGTACTACCCGTGGGAGGCGTTGAACCACATCCGGTGGTTGCAGATCGGGGTTCTGCTGAACCCGATTGTGTATATGAGCGAAGGGCTGCGGGCGGCGCTGACGCCGGGTGTTCCGCATATGCCTTCCCTGCTGATTCTGGCGGCTTTGGTCGTCTCACTGGCGGTGCTGGGCGGGATCGGGCTGCGAGGGTTTCTGGGAAAGGTAATTTCTTGAATGTTTGTGTAACTGTAACTTTTCTACTGTCAGCATTTAAGTGAACAGGGCTAAGATTAGAGACCTCAGGGATGGATTGAATGCCCCCGGGGATGAGCGGCGTGTGGAAAAGGCTGCTATTCCGGAAATTCGTATGAAGAGACCTCCTCATCGGCGATACGCGCTGGCGATTCCCGCGCTGCTCGTGTTTGTAGCGGGGTGCGGCGTGAGCCAGTACGGCGCCACGAGCGCGAATGGCGCGTTCTCGATTGCGGCGTCGACATCGTCAGTGAATTCGGCCGGACAGATCAAGTTTTCGGCGCGGCTGCCTTCGGGCGATAAGGCGGCGGTGGTATGGTCAGTCGCGGGCGGTGATAACGCTTCGTCGTTGGGCGAAGGGCGCATTGATCAATCCGGGGTTTATACGCCTCCCACAGCGCTGTCGGAGGACACAGCGCGGATTGAGATTGCGGCGCATCTGAAGAATGATCCGCTGGAGGTCGCAAGCACGGTGGTCAGCGTGACGCCGGGATTTGTGCAGTCTCTGCTGCCGGAGAATGCGGCGCTGACGGAACGGTCGACGCTGGAGGCAACGGCCGAGATTGCGGAGGTGAATGCGGGCGCGGTGCACTGGTCGCTCAGCGGAAGCGGACCGCGCGGCAGCGACCTGGGGACCCTGAGCAATACGAGCTGCCAGCGTAGCCTGGACCAGTACACGACATGTAAGGTGAGCTACACGGCCCCTGCAACTCCGGCGAGAGAGACGATTTATCTGCACGCCACGGTGGATGGGACGGCAACGACCGCCCCATTGAAGATCATGCTGAATGATGGCGTGAACAGCAGCCCGGTGATGAACCAGGCTGCGCAGACTGGCGAGATTGCGCTGGGGGCTTCGGGCGGCAACGACAATGACTTTGATACCTACCAGGACGCAGATGGCGAAGAGTATGTCGCGGACTGCTGCGGGGGCACGCTGGGTGCACTGGTAAAGGACAGTGGCGGAAATGAGTACATCCTGAGCAACAACCATGTGCTGGCGGAGTCAGACCAGGGCAAGGTGGGCGACACGATTGACGAACCGGGAATGATTGATGACGGATGCGTTCCGCTGAGCCACGCAGGATCGACACTGCGAGCGGTTGGGACACTGAAGTATGTGGTCCCGCTGGCATCGAGGCAGACGGATGTGGATGCGGCACTGGCGCAGGTTGCACCGGGAGCGGTGGACCCGACGGGGAAGATTCTGCAGCTGGCGAGCCCGGCGCGCCCTGCGAAGACAGACAGCGAACTGGGAGCGGCAGCGCCGATGGCCGGGGACGGCGAAGTACTGACGGCGAGCAACCTCAACGGGTTGAAGCTGGCGAAGAGCGGACGGACGACGGGCCTGACCTGCTCGACGGTTGCGGCGGTAGACCTGAGTGTGAAGGTTGACTACTTCAAAGACTGCGCTGAGACGCAGCCGTACTATACGAAGATTTTTACCGGCCAGATTGGGATTGCCGGCGACCGGTTTTCAGACAGCGGCGACTCAGGCGCGCTGGTTGTGGACGCATCGAATGCAGAGCCGGTGGGGCTGTTTTTTGCCGGAGGAACGGATGGGCGCGGGCATGGGCTGAGCATCGCCAACCCGATTGGCGAGGTGCTGCGCGAGCTGAGCGCGCGAGCCGTCGGCAATCTGAGTATCGTCGGTGCGACCACGCCCCATGCGGTTGCGTGCGTACGCTACGACTCCAGGACGGCCCCGGTTGCCGCGCCGCTAGCGGCCGCGGCGCAAGCGCGAGCGAATTTTGTAGCGGAGACTGCTGGCGCGGCTCTGGTGGATCCAGAAGCCGGGATACTTGAAGTTGAGGGCGGCGCAAGCCTGGATGATCCCGGCGCGCCTGCGCTGCTGGTTTACGTGGACAAAACACGAACCGATGTGAAGGTCCCGCTGATGGTAGATGGCGTACGGACACAGGTGATTCCCACCGACGCTGCAGATCTGGCCCGCGGCACCGATCCGGCTGCACCGGTTGCAACCGACGGGATTGACTTGAGCGCGGACGCGTTGGCGAACGCCAAGGCAGTGGTGACGGCGTACGGTCCGCAACTGCTCAACGACCCGGCAATCTTTGGCGTAGGCGTAGCGCAGAGCCTGGACAATCCAGCGGACCCGGCGTTGCTGGTGTTGGTGGATCCCGAAGCCACTCCGCGCTCGATGCCGGAGTCGATCGGCGGACTGCGGGTGCGGTATATGAGGCTGCACCGCTTCCACGTGACAAAGTCGAAGTTTGCAGGAGTGAATCCAGCGCCGAGCTGCGCGCTGAGCAGGGTGGCTGGGATTTCAGACCGCGGCGGATTCGATCGCTGACGGGAAGAAAACGGTAAAGACGGTGCCGGAGGGCTTGCCGTCCTCAATGCCGTCGCGGCTGCGCAGCTTGATGATGCCCTGATGTTTGCCGATGATTTCCGCGCTTACCCAGAGACCTAGCCCGGTCCCGGTAGCCTCTTTTGTAGTGAAAAACGGTTCAAAGATATGACGCTGCACTTCCCTGCTCATGCCTGAGCCGGTGTCGGCAACGGTGACGCGTACACCTTTACGGCCAGAATCGGAAGAGGAATGCGCGTAGCGCACGCGCAATGAAAGGCAGCCGCCATTGGGAGTCATAGCATCGATGGCGTTTCCGATGAGGTTGGCGAAGAGCTGACGGAGCTCGCCGGCAAAAGCGTAGAGCTGCACGTCCCGGTCGTAGCGGCGGCAGACATCGACCTGAAGAGTGGTGATTCGGCCGTGGTTGAGCGTGAGCACGGACTCGATCAACTCAGACACATTGGACATGACGGGCAGGGTTGACTGGCGGTAGAAGCGGAGAGTCTGCTGGGTGATTTCCGATACGCGAGTGATTTCGTGTGCGGCAAGGTCGGCGTATTCGGAGGATACGGGATCGAGCGGTGTTTGCCGGATGAGATAGAGCAGGTTGGTGACGGCCTCGAGCGGATTATTGATCTCGTGCGCGATGGAAGCGGCCAGGCGTCCGGCGGCGGCGAGCTTTTCCGAACGGCGGAGGGCGTCTTCGGCACGGCGGCGCTCGGTGGTTTCAACCAGGATTATTCCGGCCCAGCGGACGGTCTGCGTACCGGTGCGAACCGGATACAGATTAGCGAGCCAACTGCGGCAGGCGCCCGACTCGGCGGTTGGTTCGCCGATCAACTCGAGGTTTTCCACGGTCTGACCGGTTTCAAAGACAGACTCAATGCTCTGTCTAAGAAGCTCTGCGGCCTGACCGGAGAAGATTTCGTCCACTGGACGCCCAAGGTGGCGGCTGACGGGGAGATTGTTCATGTCTGCCATGAACTGGTTGACGCGCACGAAAAGAAGGCGGCGGTCGAAGAAGGCAAAGCCGATGGGGGCGTTGGCGAGCATGGAGTCGAGCAGAGCCAGAGTGTCATTGAGGCCCGCGCGCTGATCTTCAATGGAAGCGACCATTAGGTTGAAGGCAGTGGTGAGATCAGCGGCCTCATTGGCGCTGGTAACAGCCAGTGGAAAGGATGAGGTGTCCTCGGGATCGCGGATGAGCTGGCGTGTGGCGCGCATGAGGACGCCGATAGGCTTGGCGATGGACCGGGCCATCAAACTGGCAAAGACGGTGCAGCCGGCGACTCCGAAGATGGCGGAGAGCAGTGTGACGGTGAGCAGGCGGCGGAGCTCGATGCGATCGAGGGTGTCGTCGGGATAAATCCAGACAAGGGCCTTCATGGCTCCGCCGACGCGCACTGGCGCCACGGCCTCGCGCGTGGTGGGTGTGCTGGAAAAGATAACCGGCTTGCTGAGGTCGCGCAGGTAGGTGCGTTCGCGCGGTGTGAGCGTGAGCTTCCCCTTCATGCTGGGATCGCTGCTGAAGAGAGTGCGGCCTGTAAGGTCCGTGATTTGAACGGCGCGGATGCTGGGCGAGTCATTGGCGGCATCTACGACCTGGTCGAGGGTGGAATACTGCTGATCCGCCAGGGCGGCGCTGCTCTGGATGGCGAGCAGCGAGGCCTGATACTCGAGACGACGGTCGGTGCGGTACTGGAGCTCGCGGCGCTGCTCGCGGATGAGGACAACGGACACGACTGCCAGGACGAGGACCTCAAAGATGATGAGGCCGCTCATGAGCTGGCCGCGTATGGTACGCGGTCTCAAAAGCGGCATGGCAAACCTGCCCTGCGGGATGACACGGTAGCTCCGTTCAATAAGCGGCGACCTCGGGTTCCTGATTTGGCTGAAGCTTGCGCTTCAGGTCGCCTGCGATTTGACGGCCGTGGAAACGGCCGTTCTCGATGAAGATTTCGTTGGTGCGCGATCCAGCAACGATGACTCCGGCAAGATAGACGCCAGGCACATTGCTTTCAAGGCTCTCAGGATTGCAAACCGGAAGGCGGTCCTTGCCCTCGAAGTGTACGCCGAGTGCGGTAAGAAAGTCGAAGTCGGGATGGTAACCGGTGAGCGCGAAAACCGTCTGGTTGGGGATGGTCAGCGTGGTTTCTGGAGTCTCAATGGTCACGGTATCGAAGGCAATCCCGGTCACGCGGCTGTTAAAGTGCGCGGCTATTTCCCGATTTTTGATGCGGTTTTCGATGTCGGGGAGAATCCAGTACTTGACGTGCTTGTGAATGGCCGGGCCGCGGTGCACCAGTGTAACGCGCGCCCCGTGACGCCAGAGCTCCAGAGCGGCGATGGCGGCAGAGTTCTTTCCGCCGATGACGACGACGTCCTGGTCGTAGTAAGGGTGTGGGTCGTCATAGTAGTGGTGGACTTTGGGCAGCTCTTCGCCGGCGATGTTGAGATAGTTGGGCAGGTCGTAGTATCCCGTAGCGACGATGACTTTTTTTACGAAGAAGGTCTGGGAACGACCGAACTTGTCTTTTGTGAGCACTTCGAAGTTGCCGTCGCTGCCAGTGACGGTTTCGACGAGGCGGTAGAGGCGCGCGTCGAGGGCGTAGTGCTCGGCGACCTTTCGGTAGTACTCGAGAGCTTCGTTGCGGACCGGCTTCTGGTTCTGGCTGGGAAACGGAATGTCGCCGATCTCGAGCAGTTCGGGCGTTGTGAAGAACGTCATGTGCGACGGGTAATGGTAGATGGAGTTGCAGAGGCAGCCTTTGTCGATGAGCACGGTTCGGAAACCGGTGCGCTGGGCCTCAATGGCACAGGCCATTCCTGTGGGGCCGGCGCCTATGACTAGCACGTCAAAGTTTTCCGGGGCTTCCGCGGTGTCGATGGCTTCGTCTTTCATTGCTTTCCGAGCTTCTCCCTCTGTCCTCTTTTCAGAACATCTCCATTTGTCTTTTTAAAGATTAGACGATTTGAGGGGATAATCGCTCGCACGGGCCGTGGAGCGGCGTGGCTCCTATAATTGAGACACATGGCAATCATCAAGCAGAACGACCTGATCCAGAGTGTGGCGGATGCGCTGCAGTACATCAGCTTTTACCATCCGGTGGACTACATCAAGAACCTGGCACGGGCATACGAGATGGAGGAGTCGCCGGCGGCGAAGGACGCGATGGCGCAGATCCTGGTGAACTCGCGTATGTGCGCGGAGGGCCATCGGCCGATTTGCCAGGACACGGGCATTGTGACGGTGTTCCTGAAGATTGGCATGGACGTGCGCTGGGACGCCGAGATGACCGTGGAAGAGATGGTGAACGAGGGCGTGCGGCGAGCGTATCTGGACCCGGACAACAAGCTGCGGGCCTCGGTGCTGGCTGATCCGGCAGGCGCGCGGAAGAACACGCGCGATAATACCCCGGCTGTGGTGAATATTGAGCTGGTGAAGGGCGGCGAGGTCGAGGTAAAGGTCGCGGCCAAGGGCGGCGGCAGCGAGGCGAAGTCGAAGTTCGTAATGCTGAACCCGTCAGACTCGGTTGTGGAGTGGGTGCTGAAGACGGTTCCAACGATGGGCGCGGGATGGTGCCCGCCGGGGATGCTGGGGATCGGAATTGGCGGCACGGCGGAAAAGGCGATGCTGATGGCCAAGGAAGCGCTGATGGAGCCGATTGATATTCAGGACGTGATTGCGCGCGGACCAAAGAACAAGACTGAAGAGATGCGGATTGAGCTGTACCGGAAGGTCAATGATCTGGGCATTGGCGCACAGGGACTGGGCGGGTTGACGACGGTGCTGGATGTGAAGATTCTGGATTACCCGACGCACGCGGCGAATTTGCCGGTAGCGATGATTCCGAACTGCGCGGCGACGCGGCATGCGCACTTTGTGCTGGATGGCAGCGGGCCGGTGGCGCTGGAGCCTCCGTCTCTCGATGACTGGCCGTCGCTGACGTATGACGTGTCGACAGCGCGAAGGGTGAATCTGGACACGGTGACGCGCGAGGAAGTGGCGACGTGGAAGCCGGGCGAGGTGTTGCTGCTGAACGGCAAGCTGCTGACAGGGCGCGACGCGGCGCACAAGCGCATGACGGACATGCTGGACAACATCCGCAACGGGGGCGAGAAGCTTCCGGTGGACTTTACGAACCGGTTCATCTACTACGTGGGGCCGGTTGATCCAGTGCGTGAAGAGGTGGTTGGGCCGGCAGGGCCGACGACGGCGACGCGCATGGACAAGTTCACGCGGCAGATGCTGGAGCAGACCGGCCTGCTGGGCATGGTGGGCAAGGCCGAGCGAGGGCCGGCGGCGATTGAGGCCATTCGCGACAACAAGGCCGTGTATCTGATGGCGGTGGGCGGCGCGGCGTATCTGGTATCGAAGGCGATCAAGGGGTCGCGGGTGCTGGCGTTTGAAGACCTCGGCATGGAGGCGATCTACGAGTTCGAGGTCCAGGACATGCCGGTGACGGTGGCCGTGGACTCGAAGGGAACGTCTGTCCACGAGACAGGACCGAAGGAGTGGCGGGCGAAGATAGAGAGCCGGATTGCTGGAGTGCCGATTTTAGCTTGACCCAATCGCAGGCCTCTCCGCTCCGTTGACAATCCATTTTTAGTTAGCTGACGCGGGCGGAGAGCAGGATTTGCTCGACACGCTGGAGGTCTTCTTCGGTGTCGACGCCAATGGTGTCGTAGGGCGTCTCGGTCACGTAGATGTCGATGCCATTTTCGAGGAAGCGCAACTGTTCAAGTTTTTCCGTGGCCTCAAGCGTAGAGGACGGGAGGGTTGGGAACTGCTGGAGCGCGGCCTTGCGGTAGGCGTAGATGCCGAGATGCTTGAGGTAGCGCGCACGGTTAGACCCGTCCTGGGGTTGGTCGCGGTCGTAGGGGATGGTGGCGCGGGAGAAGTAGAGGGCGCGTCCGCTGGCAGCGGTGACGACCTTGACGGCGTGGGGGTTTGTGATCTGGTCAGGCGCGCAAGGCGTGGCCAGCGTTGAAATTTGTACTTCATACATGGCAAATGGCTTAAGGAGCGCCTCGATGTGCTCGGGGCGCAGCATGGGCTCGTCGCCCTGGATGTTGACGTAGATATCGGCGGGGATGGACTGCGCGACGGCGTGGACGCGGTCGGTTCCGCTGGCACAGTCGGCGGGGGTGAAGACGGCGGGCAGGCTGTGGCGCTGGGCGAAGTCGAGGACCTCGTCGGAGTCTGTGGCGATGAGCACGCTGTCGAGCAGCGGACAGGCGCGCGCGGCGCGGTAGACCCAGGCCAGCATGGGCTCGCCGGCGATCTCACGGAGAACCTTGCGGGGCAGGCGGGTAGAGCCAAGCCGGGCAGGGATGACGGCGAGAGTTCGCTGACGAGGCGCGAGCCCGGCGGAGGGTTTGAGTTCGGCCAAGGTGGTGTGTCTCCGTAGGAGAGTGTACCAGCGGGTGAGGCGTTGAAAAGCGATGCGGGCGAATGGTTATAAATTCAGGAGTCATGCGTAGTCAGCGGCCGTAATTGTGCTTGATTCGGAGAACCAAGCTTCGTAAGCTGTTGTGGCTTCCGTACAAGAGCTAGTTGTCAAATCGCCTTCGCGATGCGGAGTTTGTTGATGAAGCCTCAAAAGCAGATGCGTGTAATCCAAACTTGTTTTGTTGTATACGCAGTGCTGTTGATTGGGCTGGCCTATCACTTGCCCGCTCACACCACTCAGAAGCCGAACGGTCCCTTTCAAATCATCATCGGCTTTTTTGCGGTGTCCTGCGGATTTTTGGGTTTCCGCCTTCAGCGAATCATGACGCGAGCCCAAAATAGGGCAATGCAGTCCAAGAGCTCCGCGACTCTGCTGAAACGATGGAGAGTAGGTCACATACTGCGCTTTGCGTTTCATGTCTCGATATTGCTTTACGGCCTTGTGTTACATATGCTGGGCGGCGCTACCTGGCTTGTTGATACTCTTTTCGCAGGCGGGATGATTTTGCTTCTGACCTGGAAACCGGGGACAATCCCGTCAGAAGCGCCAGATGTCGATCCAATTAACAGCTAACAGTCGATCCAGCCGGTTCAGGCTAGCGGAACACTGTGGCGATTTTGACACAGTTTAGAGGCAGGTAGAGCGGCTGGAAATGATGGATTTTGCTCTTTGTTCGCTCTGGAGGTTCGTATTGGTGTGACTTCAGTGTCGGCTGGGTGGGGTTGGTTCGAGATTATGGGCCGATTCCTGACAATGTCCTAGATATAACATTGACAGTCAAAACCAATCGTATATCATACCTAACACAATTACCCTTTTCTTCTGACGCCGAGCCGACGGCATGCTGTCTCCACAACCGGGGGATGGATGGCATTGTTGCCCCTGTTTGTTGCGGCCGCGACGAGAGCCGCGTTGTGTGCTCCTGGGGAGGAACAAGGGATTTTTTCTGCTTTGGGACACTCGACGGAGTTTGAGATGGAGATGCAGGCGGCTTTAACGTTAAACGAGAAAGTGATCGAGTTCCGCAATGCTTCGGACCAGAAGAAGCGAAGCGGGGAGGGACATGCAGCCAGAGGCCGGATGCGTTTAGGCGACCTGCTGATCGGCGCCAAGCTGATCACCATGGCGCAACTGGTGGAGGCGCTGCGGATCCAGAAGGAGCGCGGCGGGCGGTTGGGTGCGGTCCTGGTGGAAATGGGCGCGCTGGAGCAGCAGGTGCTGGACGGGTTTCTGGCGCGGATGCCGCAGGAGCCTGCGGACATCGCGGCGACCGGCATCGACGAGACCGAGCTGCTGGGCATGCTGATGAAGGTGATCTACTCCGGCAGACTGGAGAGCGTGCGGCAGTTTGTGGAAGCGATCAAGCTGCCCTACCACATTGTTCTGGACCTGGTGAAAGAGGCGGTAGACCGGCAACTGCTGCAGTCGCTGGGGTCGCGGGATGCGAGCAACCTGTCAGAACTTTGCTACTCGATGACGGACCACGGAAAGCAGTGGACGCTGGATGCGCTGGACCAGGTACGGTATTCGGGGCCGGCTCCGGTGACGCTGGAAGAGTTCACCGATCGTGTGAATCTGCAAAAGGTCACCAACGAGGTGATTTCGCTTGCTGACATTGAAGAGGCTCTGAAGGACCTGACGTTTGACCGGGGCATCAAGGAGCAGGTGGGACCTGCGTTGAACTCGGGGCGAGCGATTTTGATGTACGGGCCTCCGGGCAACGGGAAAACGTCCGTTGCGATGCGCTTTACGAGCATGTTTGATGACATTGTGTACGTTCCCTACGCGATCGTGGTGGAGGGGCAGATCATCCGGGTGTATGACCCGAGCCTGCATGCTCCGCTGACTCCGACAAATACGGACGACGAGGGCGACCTGAGCTTTGTGAGGATGAACGTATACGACGAGCGGTGGGTTCCGTGTAAGCGGCCGTTTGTGGTGGCGGGAGGCGAGCTGACCCTCGAGATGCTGGATTTGCGGTACAGCGAGACAGCCCACTTCTACGAGGCTCCGCTGCACGTAAAGGCGCTGGGCGGGTGCTTTTTGATTGATGACTTCGGGCGGCAGCTGGTGAGTCCGACAGCGCTGCTGAACCGGTGGATTGTGCCTCTGGAAAGCCGCATGGACTACCTGAAGCTGAACACAGGCAAGAGCTTCAGCGTTCCGTTTGAGGAACTGGTCATCTTTTCGACGAACATCGATCCGGAAGACCTGATGGACCCCGCGTTTTTGCGACGCCTGCCGTACAAGATTGAAGTAGGCGCGCCGACGATGAAGAACTACGAAGAGATTTTTGCGAGGGAGTGCGGAAAGCTGGGGATGGAGTTTGACCGCGCGGTGTTTGACCGGATTGTGTACAAGGTCACGGTGGAGAAAGAACTGGAGCTGGCCGCGTATCATCCGCGGTTTATTGTTGACCAGGTAGTAGCGACATGCCGGTTTATGGGCGAAGATCCGCACTTTGACGCGCGGTTTATCGACTATGCGGTGGACAACCTGCGCGTGAAGCGCGGGGGCGAGACGGCGGCGAAGCCCGCCGGGCACGGCGTGGGCAGAGAGCGGTTTATCGACTACGCGGTGGACAACCTGCGCGCCAGGCGTCCGGGCGAGCCCAAACCCGAGGTGAAGCCCGGAATGCCGGGCGCGGGCGTGGGCCGGCTCGGAATAAGCATGCAGAGCGAGACTGAAAAGATGTAAAGGGCGCGCCTACTTATTGCATTTTCGGGCTGCTCGTTTCCGGGAATGCCTTAAGGTGTGGCGTCGGCGTCGATCCAGTATTCGGGGCGGTACTGGAGGCGCAGTTGGGGCACGTCTTTGAGCTCAAGGCGAAGGGCGTGCAGGCCGGGCGTGGGTGAAGTGGGCGTGAAACTGAGGACATAGTAGTTCGGCACGTCGTTTGAGACGCCGATGAGCGCGCGCTGGAGAGTCGAAGCGTTGTGGAAGTGGAAGAACTCTCCTCCGGTGAGGCGCGCGATAGACTCGGCGGTGTTGGTGCGCAGGGCGCTGTGCGCGGCGAGAAAAGCCATAGTTGCAAAACGGATGGGTGGAGCGAGGTCGCTGATGCAGTCGAGCACCTGCCTGCTGTAATGACCCTTGTATTCGGCGTCGGCTCCCTGACGGCTGAAGCAGCCGTGCGCGGGACCGGGCTCGTCGGGGCGGCTGAACTTTGAAGCCTCATGCGCGACGGCCGATGTGGTGCTGGAAAACGCAAACGAATAAATTGCAGTGTTGGTGTTGCTGATGAGGCGCAGGGCGTTATTCAGCGTGGTGTTGCTGCCCTGATCGACGGTTTCGCTTAGGAGCAGGATAGCGCGGCGGTATTGCGCAGGTTCAGCGCGGAGCAGGGTGACGGCGAAGACGATGGCGTCGAGGATGGAGGCGCCGTTGTCGCCGCGGCGGAGATTGGCGAGCTGCTGCGCGACATCGTCAGCGGACGGGGTGAAGCGCTGGATGAGGCGCGGTGTGCTGTCAAAGGCGATGAGAGCGACGCGGTGCGGGACGTCGCCGATGATGGCGTCGAGGATGGGCCCGAGTTGCTGGTAGTCCTCGAGGTGTCGGGCGCCGGCGCCTCCGGTTTCGACGACGACGGCGAGGGCGAGCGGACGGGAGTCGGTGTCGGGTACGAGGGAGATATGTTGCGGGACGCCGTCGTCGGTGAGCTTGAAGTCGGCGGCGGTGAGGGCAAAGACGACCTGGCCGGACTTGGTGGTGACCAGCGCGGGGACTTCAACGAGGTTGGATCGGACGGTGAGAGTTGGTGGTGTTTGTTGGCCCGTGTTTTTTTGTGGCATTGCGCCTTGCTGCGCAGGAACGGGGTCCTGTTGTGCGGACGCGACGACGGAAATGCAGAGCAGCAGAGCGAGCGTGCCAGTGACCGTAACAGCGAGCGTAATAGGGACGCGCATGAAGTTGACTCATTGTAAAAGGGATGTGGTGCCGGGCGTTTTCTCCTTGACAGCTTAGGAGTGCCGAGTTAATCTCCTAATCAACTTAGGGGGACGAATGGCTGACCAGGCCCAACTGCTTCCGGGGACGCTCGATCTTCTGATTCTGAAGGCTGCTTCACTCGGTCCCTTGCATGGCTACGGGATTTTGCTGCGCATCGGGCAAATCTCCGGTCAGGCGCTGCTGATCGAGCAGGGCGCGCTTTACCCGGCGCTGTTCCGGCTGGTGCGCCAGGGACTGTTGAAGGCGAGCTGGGGGGTTTCAGAAAACAATCGCCGGGCCAAGTATTATGAGCTCACAGCAGCGGGGCGCAAGCGTTTTCGCGAAGAGACGGAAGGGTGGAACCGCCTGGCGACGGCCATGGCTTCTGCCCTGGCAGCCGAACCGGAGGAAATATGAAACTCCTGGGGTGGTTTCGTTCTGTACTCGCGAAGTTGTTTCATGCTCCTGAAATTGCAGATGAGACAGATGAGGAGCTGCGCTCGCACATCGCGCTGCGTGCGGATGATCTGGAGCGGACGGGGCTGGACCGCGCGGAAGCTGAGCGCCGCGCGCGGATTGAGTTCGGCGGATATGGACGGTTCAAAGAGGAGTGCCACGAGGCGTTGGGCGGAAATTTCCTCGAGACCTTTCTGAGCGATGTGCGGTTCAGCGTGCGGGTGCTGCGCAAATCGCCCGGATTTACCGTTACTGCTGTTTTGACGCTGGCGCTGGCGATTGGCGCGAACGCAGTGGTGTTCAGCGTGATGGATGCGCTGATTCTGCACCCGCAGTATGCGCCAGACGCGGACACTCTCTACGGACTGCAGCATGGCAGCGATAACGGGTTCCAGTCGTATCCGGACTACGTGGATTTGCGCGACCGCAACCGCAGTTTTGATGGCCTAGCGGCTTTTACCGTCACGGAGGCGGGGCTGGATTCGGGCGGGAACCCGTCGTCTGCATGGGTGTATGAGGCAAGCGGCAACTACTTCGACGTATTACGGATCCGGCCGTATCTAGGGCGCGTGTTTCACGGCTCCGATGAACATGGCCCGAACAGCGCGCCGTATATCGTGCTGACCTACGGGTACTGGCACAGCCATTTCCATGGTGATCGCAGTGTGGTCGGCCGGGTTGTTCAAGTGAACAAACATCCCTTTACCATCCTCGGAGTAACGCCGCCGGACTTTCACGGGACCCTGTTGTTCTTCAACCCCGACTTCTTTGTGCCGATTGTGAACCACGGACAGTTGGACGCGGAATATGACCTGAACACGCGCGGGGTTCACTGGATTTTTGAATCGCTGGGACATTTGAAGCCAGGAGTGACTCCGGCGCAAGCGACTGCCGATCTCGACACCATTGGCGCATATCTGAAAAAGGCGTATCCCAAAGAGGAAGGCAATGTAACCTACACCCTGGCGCGCCCAACCCTTTACGGCGATTATCTGGGGCGTCCAGTCGAGGCATTTCTTGCGGGACTGATGCTTCTGGCAGTGCTGATTCTGCTGGCGTCGTGCGCCAACCTGGGCAGCCTGTTTGCGGCGCGCGCCGCGGACCGTTCCCGGGAAGTTGCTCTGCGGCTGGCGCTGGGATCGAGCCGGAGGCGGATTCTGCGAGGGCTGTTTACAGAAGCCGTGCTGATTTCACTGGCCGGAGGCGCCACGGGACTATTGGGGAGCGTGGTGCTGTTGCGCGGGCTGAGCACGTGGCGGCCCTTTCCGGAGGTCCCCATCCACGTGCCAGTAAATCCGGACGCAAATGTTTACCTGGTGGCATTGCTTCTGACATTAGCGAGCGGGTTCCTGTTTGGCGCGGTCCCCGTGAGGCAGGTACTGCACACGAATCCGTATGAGGTGGTGAAGTCGGGTTCGGCGGGCAGGGCCGGACGACGGCTTACCCTTCGTGACCTGCTACTGGTGGCGCAAATTGCGATTTGTGCGGTGCTGGTTACATCTTCAATGGTGGCGGTGCGCGGACTGGTGCGTTCGCTGCGCGGCAATTACGGATTCGATCTGCGAAACATTTTGATAATGGACACTGATCTGAGCATGGCCGGCTACAGGGGCGATAATGTGGCCGCGATGCAGAAGCACATGATCGACGCGGTGGCGGCGATCCCAGGTGTGGAGCGAGTAGGACTGGCTGACAACGTTCCGCTGGGCAGCGGCACGAACGAGTCGATTGTGTTCACCGGCTCTGCGACCGACCTGCGGCCGTCACAAGCCGCCGCGAATGCCATACAGTACAAGGTCTCTCCGGGATACTTTCGCGCGGCAGGCACAGCGCTGCTGGCGGGCCGGAGCTTTACATGGCATGACGACAAAAATTCGCCGCGTGTAGCGGTCGTGAATGAGGAGTTCGCGCGGAAGATATTCGGCTCGGTAGCCAAGGCAGTCGGCGGCTATTACAAGATGCAGGATGGAACGCGCGTAGAAGTGGTGGGAGTGGCAGAAGACGGCAAGTACGAGAGTCTGACCGAGAGTCAGTGGCCGGCAATGTTTCTTCCCATCCTGCAATTGCCATCAAGCTCGACCTTTCTGGTAGTGCGCTCGAAGCGTGACCCGCAATCCCTCACGGCAGCGATTCGACGGGCCATGCGTGCCCTCGATCCGGCCCTGCCCGTCATTATCCAGACGCGATATCAGCGAATGGACTTTGCACTCTTTGGTCCGCGCATCGCGACGGTGGCACTGGGCATCCTTGGCCTGCTGGCAGCTGTCCTGGCTATTACCGGCATATTTGGGATGGCGGCGTACCTGGTCAGCAGGCGGTTGCGCGAGCTGGGAATTCGCATGGCGCTAGGTGCGCAGCGCAAGGAAGTGTTGCAAGCTGCCCTGGGAAGGGCCTTTAAGCTGCTGGCCATCGGCTCGGTCGCGGGGCTGGTTCTGGGGCTTTTGGCTACGCGGGTGCTCGGCTACATTGTGTATCAGGCGACGCCGCGCGATCCGCTGGTGCTTGCCGGTGTTGTTCTGGTCATGCTGCTGCTCGGCCTGGTGGCGACGTGGATTCCAGCACAACGCGCGCTGTCAGTTGACCCCCTGATCCTGCTTCGCGAGGAATGAGCGGACACCGCAAGCTAATGCCGTGTCCGCCGCTTTCACGCTGAGAGTATTTAACCGCCAGCGAATTCTCTCGATCTACTCTATGCCGCGAACCACGCCGTGCAGGGGGTTCGTGCCGAAGTGCACAGAGGCCGGAGCCCCGAAAAGCACCGTAATGTTTGAGAAGGGGACACTTCCCTTCCCAGTTGCTCCAACGACTTGTATGGTGAGCACGGGAAGTGTTGAACCGAAGGGTGGCGGAAATACTCCGTTGGCGGTGATGGTGGCGGGGCCGGTCACCTGAAACCCATGAGGAATAAGGGTCACGGCGCCATTCACCAGGGTGATGTGGTGAGTGTGCGCATTGCGGTCCACAGGATTATTGAAGTCGCTGCCACCGCTTAAGAGAACGCCTTCATCGGAGCGTTCCATGTTGAGCGCGGCGGAGAAGTCGGCCTTTCCGGATTTGCCCTTCAACGTGAGTGACCATTGGCCACGCACCTCCCATGGGCCGCCGACCGGGGTTGCGGGAGTGTAATCGTTGATCGTGCCGTGGAAGGTCACCGGCACCGGAGTTTGCGCCCAGGCGCTAAAGGCTACCGCGAGGATCAAGAGCGCGAATATGGGTAATGTCCATCGAAAAGATCTGGTCTTCATTGCAGTTCACCGGATTTTGAGATTCACGCCATGAGGCGTGCCGAAATAATGCGGCGCGTTTAAGTCGGAGTCAAAGCGCAATGCGCGGCGCGGACGATTTTTCATCTTTTTACCGTTGAATACCGCGATTTGCCGTGCCTTGGGTCGGACCGGAGGGCTATAATTTTTCTCTCCGAAGAGGCTGAAAAGCCGCGAACCGCCAGGAGCACGCGATGGGTGAACGATCCCCAGACACGCTCCCATCCACGAAAGAGGCCGACGACCGGCTGGACTCGTGGAAGGAGATCGCCGCGTACCTGAACCGTGACGTAACCACGGTCCAGCGCTGGGAGAAGCGTGAGGGGATGCCTGTACACCGGCACCAGCATGACAGGATGGGGTCGGTCTTTGCCTCGAGGGTGGAGTTGGATGCATGGACCTGCAGCCGAAGTGCAAGGGCTGCAGAGGAAAATGGGAACTCCACTGACCCATCAGGCGCTTCCGGCTCGGCCTTAAGTCCAGAGAGTCTCACTCTTCCGAAGGGCAGGACTCGATGGAGGCTCATCCTTCTGCTTGCAGCGGCTGTAGGGGTTCTGATCGCGGGTGCAATTGTATGGCTGAGCCAGAGGGATTTCTTCTGGCGGAACCCGATTGCAGACGCGCGATTTCAGACGGTGACAGATTTCTCTGGAGTTGAAGAGGCTGCGGCCATATCGCGGGACGGGCAGTTTGTGGCGTTTCTGTCAGACAGGGACGGGCCGATGGATGTGTGGGTCACCCAGGTGGGATCGGGCCAATTCCACAACCTGACTCATGGAAGCGTGCAGGAGCTCGTGAATCCGTCCATTCGCACACTGGGGTTTTCGCCTGACGGCTCTCTGGTGACGTTCTGGGTCCGCAAGCCGGGCGGCAAGAACGGGGTCGATATCAGCGTGTGGGCAGTTCCAACGCTGGGCGGGGAACCGAAACCATATCTGGAGGGCGTAGCAGAGTATGACTGGTCGCGTGACGGCTCGCGACTTGCTTATCACACACCTGGGCCCGGAGACCCGTTGTACGTTTCCAATGGAGTCCCACGACCGAGTGACCGCCGCATTTTCATGGCACGCGCAGGCCTGCACTCTCATTTTCCTCTGTGGTCACCCCACGGTTCATACATCTACTTTGTGCAAGGCTCGCTGCCAGACAAGCTGGACATATGGCGAATACCTTCGTCAGGGGGAACTCCGGAGCGGATTACGTCACACAATACGCGGGTCATTTATCCCGTTATGCTGAACGGACGCACACTGATGTATCTTGCGAGCAACGCGGATGGGGCCGGGCCATGGCTATACAGCATGGACGTCGAACACCGGATCCCGCACCGCCTAACCTTCGGGGTCGATCGATATACATCGCTGGCGGCAAGCGCAGATGGCCGCCGCCTTGTTCTGACGGCAGCTAGCTCGAAGGGAACTCTGTGGCGACTGCGGCTTAGCGGCTCAACCATGGGGTCATCGGATGCAACGCCAACTCCGCTGATGGCTGGTCAGGGCTTCTCTCCGCGGCTATGCGGGAATTCCGTTGTGTACGTCGCAGAGAACGGGCCCGGGGAGAGCGTGCGGAGGTTGTCCGATGGAGTCAGCAGAGAGTTGTGGAACGGAGGCGATTCGCGAATCATTGGAAGTCCGGCAATCTCTCCCGACCAGCGATCGATCGCATTCTCGGTCATCCAACATGGGAAAAGGCTCCTTTACGCAATGCTGGCGGACGGCTCACATGCGCGCGTTGTCGCCGATACTCTTAATCTAGAGGGCTCTCCAGCCTGGGCGCCCGACGGGAAGTCGATTACCTCGGCGGTGCTGGAGCACGGTGTGTCACACCTTTTCCGCATCCCGTTGGACGGCCAGCCGCCTGCTTCTATTGTGCGGGAATATTCGCTAGATCCGGCGTGGGAGCCTGGAGGGCGATTTGTTGTCTACTCGGGGCCGGACATCGGAACAACGTTCACTGTGAAGGCGGTCACACCGGAGAGTGGTGCGCATCCTTTAAGAACGTTGACCCTGACGCGAGGGGCCCGACATGTTGTGATTCTGCCCGGCGGGCACGCGATTGTTGTGCTCCAAGGAGAGATCGAGCATAAGAATCTGTAGCGCATCAACCTGAAGACGGGCGATGCGCAACAGCTCACCCATCTTCCACCCGGCTTTGACGTTCAGGACTTCGATATCTCCGCCGATGGCCGGGAAGTAATTCTCGAACGTGTAGAGGAGCACTCGGGTGTGGTGCTTCTGGATCTTCCCCATCGATGAACGGAAGACGATTGGCAATCAAAACACCTCTCACCCGCTGGCGCGCAGCCCGGCTCAATGATATTGCACAGCATAGCTGGCGCGTATAATTGTGCGGCCCGGGAGCTTTATTCAAGTCCCGCAGCAGAAGAGGTGAACATCATGATAGGAGAACTGATCAGCGAAACCAAAGGCAGAAGACTGGTACGCCGCGTGGTTTCAGTAGATCCACCTACAGCAGAAGTATCGTTCGAAGACAGCGGACACATCCTTGGAGTGAAGGGAAAGGGCATGGGCAGCTATACGTCCACTGTCCGCGAAGACGGCTCGATTTTTGGCCATGGCCAGGGAATGAGCATGATGGAGGACGGCGACTCCGTGACGTGGACGGGGACCGGAGTGGGAAAGTTCGGACCGGGCGGCTCGGTGAGCTACCGCGGAATGCTGTTCTACCGCACCAAGTCAAAGAAGCTGGAGCGGATGAACAACGCCTGCGGGGCCTTTGAATACGAAGTCGATGCCGACGGCAATACCGTTGCGAAAGTGTGGGAATGGAAGTAACGCAGCGGGCCAGAGCCGTATGCCGCGCGACCTCCCCCATTTGATTGCTCAGCCTGAAATACCCCTGATATCACAATCTGCCTGAGCTGCCGCTGGGACTTGCCACAGTGGTGTGTTTCGCTGAGCGGAGTTGCGAGCTCCGGTAAGCGGGGCCGGGGGATGCCCCGCTCGCGGAGAGGGTTCTACTTCTTGTCGGGTCTGGGATGGGGTACCGGTTTGTGAGGTTTCCCTTCGCGTTTGGGTTCGTATAAGAGGCCCGGTGGAAGTTGACCCAGATCGACGGTTTCAACCGGAGCACCGAGATCCGGCGGAATGGGCGGCTGCACCTTCTCCAGGATTCTGTGAGGAATGTCCGGATCTACCAGCCAGACGGGGGGAATGACCGGGACATTCTTACGGAGCGTGCCGACGGTGACGTGCGGCCAGCTCAATCCGTTGAAGTTGAGCAGCACGAGCTGAGAGTACTGGAGCTGAAGGAAGTTGGGCGTGCCCTCGACGGTTTCGATCCAGAAGGTGGCGGACGCAGAGAAGGACAATGCGTTGGGGCCGCCGGCAGCCCCGGCAAGGAACGCGGTATTCGCTGTGCCTCCACCGGTGATGGGAGCGGCCGGTTGAGTGGATATCTGCAGGATGGTCGTCGAGAGTATGGTTTGACCGGCGATGGCCGCCTGCAGAACGGAGTTGGGATTGTCGACCATGGTCTGAGTGATGCCGACGATCTGCGCGGGCGGAGAACGGAAGGCGGTCGGAGTGCCGAGGTTTTGCTCGGGAAAATTGAACGTGGCCCCGGGGTCGCCGATGAAGAAGGGGAGAATATTGTTGTTGGGGATATTCGGGCCGCCAGAGACGGTGGATGCAGTCCCTTGGGCGAGGATGGTTGTGCCGTGGGGGATGGAGGCCATGCGTACGACGGTGGCCGGGTCGGCAGGATCAGTGGTTACAGGAGCGACAGCCCAGATGCCGGGCTCGATGTGAAGGCCGGCGTTGAGGTTCGCGTCAGAGATTTGCTGAAGATAGGTGAGGCCGAACATGTTGATGTCCGGCTGAAGCAGACCGCGGTTGGGAATGGCGCCGCTGATGGCGGTGAAGTCGATGGAGTCGAGTGTGAGGTTGAGTTCGAGAAAGTGGTCCTGCCCCGCTACACTGTCAGGCCGCCAGATGACGTTGAAGCCTTTACCGCCCCAATCTCCGCCAAGAGCGGCGAGCGGGCCGAGGGGATTGGGGATGGGAAAGGGAAAGTGGACGGGCTCCGCGATTGGCGGCAGAGGCCGGAAGACGAGATCGTCTTTGAGTGCCATGGTGCGCTCCTTTTTACATGAGGATCCGCACACCTGGGGAAATCGCAAACCCGAGAGAGCAGGAGAGCGTGGCCGGCAAGGGGCGAGGGGGTGGCCAGGAAGGTAGTGAGGGGGCCGAGAAACCGTTGCGTGGGCCAACGGATCGGGTTGAATGCCGCTGAGGCTAACACATGCGATTCTGAGGATGCAAACGCGAACGCGGAAGCTGCTTTAGTTCTGGTCTTTGGAATGGCTGGTGAAGCGGGGGAAGATGAACTCCTGCGCAAGAGCGTTGACAACACGGGCGCCAGTGTCGATGAGGGCCCCGCCAAAAACAAGGCCGGCGCCGCGATTACTGCGCGGGTAGTAAAGGTTGGAGATGGCTCCGGAGATGACGTCGCCGCCAATGGAGGAGATGTTGAACTCGTGGTGGCCGTTGTCTGCCGGGCAGATGAAGGGCGTAGAGATCGCGTGCAAGAAGCGGGACTTTACAGTTCCGGTGCCCTGGTAGAAGTAGCGGGGGTCCTGATGAAAGAGGGAGGGCAGGATGGCACCGCCAAACATGATGTCAGTGAAGCTGTCGGTGTATTCGGCTCCATAGCGCTGGGCGTAGCCGAGCCAGCCCTGTTGGTAGTTGGGAGTGTCGCCGGCCTGGTCGACGGCGGCAAGAAAGCCAACACCGGCGAAATTTACCGGATCGATAGAGGTGCGGAAAGCGAGCTTGAACTTGAGCTTTGAGGTGAGCGGTACGGGGTGCTTGTCGTAGGTGACGTAGAAGTTGGGAACGATGCCGAGGACGCGCTGCTTCTCGGCGAGCTTGACTTCCTGCGTGGCAATCTGCTCCTCAGAGACAGCGGTAACCGTGGTTTGAACGACGGAAAGGGTAAGCTTGATGTCGCCGAGATCCGTCTGCTGCCCGGGCTGAGGGGTAAGCGTAGCCGAGGTGTAGTCAACGAACCCGTTGATACGGATGGAGACATGGTAGGCAACGCCGGAGGGGAGATCGCGAAAGGCGAAGAAGCCGTTGTCGTCGGTGGTGGCGGTGCGAGTGTCTGCCGGAGTGGGCCCGGTGAGGGTTACTGTTGCGCCGGGAAGGACATCGTTCTGGACGTCGGTGACGGTTCCGATGATGGAGACTGACTGAGGCTGAGGCGCAGTGACCTGCTGACCTGAGGCCAACAGGACGAGGAGGAACAAGAGGCAGGCCACAAGGGCGCGGGTAAATCGCATACAAATTGAATAATGTGATTATAGATGGAAGATGGATGGCAAAAGTCTCAATTCATTTGTATCTAAGGCTGGATATCCTTGTAGTAAAGCAGACAAACTTACCACTGAAATGAAAAGAGAGATGAATTTACATGGACAAGGACCAGCGGCCGAGAAAAAGTTACACGGATTGTGAACGCTACGACGGGTCCGTCCCCGGCAGCGCCCTGCCGTGTTATTGACCGGCTGAGATTGAGGCGGACGGGGTGTGCTCGTCGGCGTGAAAAAGTGCCCAGGGATTGCCCTTCATGTCCTTAAGCAAGGGCCGCTCCCAGGCAAATTCCGGATGCGCCGCGACGAAGGGCTTGACGAGGAAGTCTTCGCCGCAGGGACGTCCGCTGCGGGCGTAAAAAGACATGTGACTGACGAGGGTGCTGTCGGCAGTCTTGGCGTTGACGGCCCCGCTGGGGTCAAACGGGGCTGATCCCCACTGGGGAACGCCGCGCGGAGACTTATCGATGTGTCCGCAGAGGGTGCGCTCGTCGGCGCCCTCTTTGCTTGTGTAGGCGTCATAGTGATCGGCGAGAAATTTTTCGGCGAGTTTAGCGTCGATTTTGCCTTTGTACTGAGCCATGAGCTCATCCCAGCGCTTGTGGCGGGCGTTCATGGAGCTGGATGGGTCATTGGGATTGAAGTCGGTCTCTTCCTTGATCAGCTTGGGATCGCTGGGGAAGTTGGAACCGACGAAGTAGCCATTCTTAGTGCGCCAGAGACGGTGAACGGTAAGGCCGAGTTCGAAGCGCGCGACTTCGCCGGTGCGATTGTCGGCGATGAGCCAGTCATTGGCGTAGCCACCATTGTTGCCCCGGAGCATGATGCGCACGAAGTCGTCGATGCTGCCCGCGTACTGCATGGCCTTGCGGGCACGGACGAATTCTGGCACGCCGTTGGGGTCGAAACCGACGTAGCCGGTGATGGTGGTTTCGGTGATTTCGAGTCCGGCGGAGTTGATGCCGAAGTCATCGCCGCTGTCGATTTTGCCGGGGAAGCCGTCCATGAGGATGTGATAGCCGTGGTTGGGGGCAATGTCATAGATGATGCGCCAGTATTCGCCGGCCATGAAGGGATACCACATGCTGTGGGCGATGACGGGGCGGTGGTCGCGGGTCCAGTCTCCGGTGGCGACGAAGGCGCTGCAGTTGCCGGGGGCCTTGAGGTCGCTGGAGTTCTTGATGTGCTGGGTTTTCTGGAGCCAGGGGACGTAATACTGTGGGGTCTCAAGGAAGCCGTTGATGGCGACGATGTCCCAGAGGTCGATGCCGGTGTCGCCATGGGCACGGGCGCCGTCGGTGATGCCCTGAAGCTCCTCGCGGTACTGGGCCTCAATGTGCGGCCAGTAGATGTTTTTGGCGACGGCGCGGAAGAAGTGCCAGGGGAGTCCGGTGGAGTGGGTGTTGTCGAGCTGAGCGATCCTGAAGGCCTGCTCGATCTCGGGCGCGAGCAGGTATCCGTGCTGGAAGCCGATTTGATGGGGCGATCCGTGGAGGTGGACGTAGATCCAGTGGTCGTGCTCGAAGCGGTATGCGCCTTTGAGGTCGGACTGTTGGGCGGGAGTGAGCGCGGCGTGCGCCTGTGAGAACGAAGCAAGGAAGCCAAGCGTAAGAGCAGCAACAAGCAGCCGACGGAAAGACGCCATTCATGAACCCCTTTTGCAGCGTATCGTTGTGAGTATTCGAAGGCAATGCATTTGTAGCACGAGAGCTGCCTTGCTGCATTTCTGGGAGATATCGGGTATTCGTTGCGATGGCGAAGGACAGGCATCTCTTGCATGGTGTTTGATTGAGCCTTTAAGGTGTTTCGTGGGCTTTATAAGCCAATATTTTTGACCTGAAAGCAGGACACAGACGCGTGATGGCTACTTCATCGACCTCAACCGACCCGAATCTGGATTCCATTCTGCGCGAGAATCGCGTGTTTCCGCCCCCGGCGGAGTTTGCTGCGAAGGCGCATGTGGGCAGCCTGGCGGCGTATGAGGAGCTGTATGCGCGGTCAGTGAAGGACCCGGAAGCCTTCTGGGCGGAGATTGCGAAGGAGCTGCACTGGTTTAAGCCGTGGACGAAGGTACTGGACTGGCATGAGCCGTGGGCGAAGTGGTTTGTGGGCGGCAAAACCAACCTTTGCTACAACTGCGTGGACCGGCACGTAAAGAGCGGCAAGGCGGACAAGACGGCGATCGTGTGGGAGAGCGAGCCGGGCGAGGTAAGGCGGCTTTCGTTCGGCGAGTTGCTAAAGGAAGTGAGCCGGTTTGCGAATGTGCTGAAGAAGCTGGGAGTGAAGAAGGGCGACAGGGTTGCGATTTATATGGGCATGGCTCCGGAGCTGGCCATTGCCCTGCTGGCGTGCGCGCGGATTGGCGCGGTGCATTCGGTGATCTTTGGCGGGTTTGCGGCGCACGCGATTATGGACCGCGTGAACGACTCGAACTGCGTGGCGGTGATTACGCAGGACACGGCGTATCGGCGGGGCGGCGAGGTGAAGCTGAAGGCCACGGTGGATGAGGCGATGCCGCAATGCCCTTCGGTGAAGAACGTGGTGGTGTATCAGCGGAGCGGATCGCCGGTGGAGATGGTGAAGGGGCGCGACCACTGGTGGCACGAGCTGGCGAAGGGTGTTTCGGACGAGTGTCCGGCGGAGGAGATGGATTCGGAAGACCCGCTGTACATCCTGTACACGTCAGGCACGACGGGCAAGCCGAAGGGGCTGGTGCACACGACGGGCGGATATGGCGTGCAGACGTATCTCTCGAGCAAGCTGGTGTTCGACCTGAAGGATGATGACGTGTACTGGTGCTCGGCGGACATTGGCTGGGTGACGGGACACTCGTATGTGGTTTACGGGATTTTGCAGAACGGCGTGACGACGCTGATGTATGAGGGCGCGCCGAATTATCCGGCGTGGGACCGGTTTTGGAAGATCATTGACGATCACAAGGTGACGGTGTTTTACACGGCTCCGACGGCGATTCGCGCATTCATCAAGAACGGCGATGAGTTTGTAGAGAAGCATGACCTGAGCTCGCTGCGGCTACTGGGCACTGTGGGTGAGCCGATCAATCCAGAAGCGTGGATGTGGTACCGGGACGTGATCGGCAAAGGGCGCTGCCCGATTGTGGATACGTGGTGGCAGACGGAGACGGGCGCGATATTGATTACTCCGCTGGCGGGCGCGATTGCGACCAAGCCAGGGTCGGCGACGCGGCCGTTTCCGGGAATTGTGCCTGAAGTAGTTACAAAAGAGGGCAAGCCGGTCCCTGCAGGACATGGCGGGCTGCTCGTGATTCGCAAGCCGTGGCCGTCGATGGCGCGGACGATCTTTGGCGATCCGGAGCGATACAAGAAGGCGTACTGGTCGGAGATTCCGGGCTCGTACTTTACGGGCGATGGCGCGCGCGTGGATGCGGACGGCTATTTCTGGCTGATGGGCCGCGTGGATGACGTGATCAACGTGAGCGGGCACCGGCTGGGCACGATGGAAGTGGAGTCGGCGCTGGTGGCGCATCCGAAGGTGGCGGAGGCTGCGGTGGTAGGGCGTCCCGATGACCTGAAGGGCCAGGCGATTGCAGCGTTTGTGACGCTGGAGAGCGAGTATAGACCTTCAGAAGAATTGAAGACCGAGCTGCGGGCGTGGGTGGCAAAGGAGATTGGCGCGCTGGCGCGTCCGGATGATATTCGGTTTACCGATCAGTTGCCGAAGACGCGGTCAGGCAAGATCATGCGGCGCCTGCTGCGAGAGCTGGCGACAAACGGCGACATCAAGGGCGACACGACGACGCTGGAAGACTTCACGGTGATTGCGAAGCTAAGAGAGTCGGAAGAGGGGTGAGTGGCCGCTTCCGTTGGGCGCGGGATGAGGGACGCATGGCAACCGCTATAAGTCGGTGGCCCAGTCTTCGATGGCGTGGAGGTCGGAGACTTGCCGGAAGGCCGCATCGTGGGTGACGAGGATTGCGTTGAGGGCGACGGCGTGCGCTGCGATTTGCAAGTCCTGAGACCCGAGCATCTTGCCTGTTCTTTGAAGCTGCGCCCGAACTTCTCCGTAGACTTTGGCTTCATTGCTCGCCCAAGGCAGAATCGGAATGCTGGCGAGGAATCCCTCCATCATCGCTCTGAGCGCTGTGGCTTGGGGGCGAAGCGCGAGTCCGTAGCGAATCTCTGCTTCGGTGATCGCGGAGATGCAGCCTGTGTCGCCGTGCTTAAGGCCGAGCAATCTGGCCCGCGCGGCGGCGGAGCGATGACGAACAATGTAGCTGACCATATTGGTATCGAGCAGGAAGAGTGTCACAAATCCTCGCGCTCCTGAGGCGGCGTCTGTGCGCGCTCTTCAGGCGAGAGGAAGTCGTCGGGCACTCCTATTTTGTCGAGAGCGGCCAGGATGTCGGCGAGATTTTTGGGGTGTTCGGAAAGGATGAGGTCGCCGGTTTCTGGGTCGCGCCGGATATAGACCTGCTTGGTATTGAAGCGGAATTCGGCGGGGATGGTGACGTGCTGGCTGCGTCCGCTCATGAAGACCCGGGTTTTGGTGAGTTGGGACATGGGTTCACCTGCTATATAGCATAGCTGTATAGCATCTGGGGAGTCAACCTTGCCTTTTACGACCTCATTTGTTCGGTAATGGATTTGAAGTATGGCCTGTTGCCGCCAAAGTGCATCTGTATGAAAGTAAACGTGGAGGCAAGATTTGGCGGACGAGCACGTGAATGGGCAGACGGCGCGGGAACGGCGGCAGCTACTGTTGAGGTTCTGGCATAAGGTCGAGCTGCGGCGCGTGCTGGATGCGCTGATGCTGGGCGTGGTGGGCGGCCTGGCGGCGCAACTGTTTGAGTGGATGCTGCGCGTGTGCGCGCACCTTTTTCTGTATGACATTGCGGGATACATGGCACCGCTGATCAGCGATACCGGCTGGTTGCAGCCAGAGATCATCGGGCGGCATGGGCTGTGGCTGATTCCACTGGTGACGACGCTGGGCGGGCTGATTTCGGGCGTGCTGGTGTTTACGTTTGCGCCCGAGGCCGAAGGGCACGGCACGGACACGGTGGTGAAGGCATTTCATCAAATGCGCGGGAAGATCCGGTCGCGAGTGGCTCCGCTGAAGCTGGTGGCCTCGGCAATCACGATCGGGTCGGGCGGTTCGGCAGGACGCGAAGGGCCGACGGCGCTGATTACGGCGGGTACCGGAGCGATTTACGCGAATTTGTTCAAGCGGTCCGACCAGGAGCGGCGGTTCCTGATTGTGGTGGGCATGGCGGCGGGGCTTTCCGCGGTGTTCCGGTCACCGCTGGGCACGGCGATTTTTGCAATTGAAGTGCTGTACAGCGGGATGGAGTTTGAGAGCCGGCTGCTGATCTATACGCTGCTGTCGTCGGTAGTGGCGTATGCGGTAAACGGATTTTTTATCGGGATGCATCCGCTGTTTTCGGTTCCGGCGAGCGTGGTGGAGCCGAATTATCACCGGTATCCGTGGTATGCGCTGCTGGGGATTGCGGGCGGCGTGGTGGGAACGGTGCTGCCCGAGGTTTTCTACAAGGTACGCGACGGATTCCACCGGATTCCCTGCCCCCGGATTTTTAAACCGGCGATTGGCGGGCTGGTGGTGGGGCTGATTGCGCTCGAGTTTCCGCAGGTGCTGGGCGGCGGCTACGGGTGGATGCAGATGGCGATTCTGGGCAAGCTGACGCTGGGCGTACTGGCGGCGCTGCTGGGGCTGAAGATTGTGGCGCTGTCGTTCACGGTGGGCTCGGGCGGATCGGGCGGCGTGTTTGCGCCGAGTTTGTTCGTGGGCGCGATGCTGGGCGGTCTGGTGGCGGCGGTGTTTCACCAGCCGGCGGCGCCGTTTGTGATTGTGGGCATGGCGGCGTTGTTTGCGGCGGCGGCGCGGGTTCCGGTGGCGACACTGCTGATGGTGTGCGAGATGACGGGCGGGTATCAGCTTCTGGTTCCGGCGGGATTGTCGGTGGCGCTGGCGTTTCTGGCGCAGAACTGGCTGTCGCAGGGGCTGAAGTACAGGAGCCTGTACGAGGCGCAGGTGCAGACTCCGGCGCAGAGCCCGGCGCACTATGTGGAAGAGCTGAATGCGGCGTTCGAGCTGATCCGGGCGCACCAGTTCAAGCAGACTGCGCAGGTGCATGAGCTGGACATGGCGGCGCTGATGCAATCGGGGATTCCGGTGACGCTGTCTCCGGGCGAGCAGATGTTCATGGGCACGGTGCCGAAGGGGAGTCCGCTGGCCGGGCAGACGATTGCTGAGGTTTGCGCCGGGTACGGCGATGCGCCGAAGGTGCTGGCAGTGTTTCGTGGGCGCGAAGTGCTGCTGCCGCACGATTCGACCAAACTGCTGGAGCAAGACCGGGCGTTGCTGATTTCGTCTCCGGAGACGAAGGAAAAGATGGAGCAGAGATTAGGAATTGCATAGGCCGCTTAATGCGCGCCAGCAGGGGCTCTGCGGCCGGGCTGGACTTTTTTGAAGAGCCAGACCAGGGCGATGCAGAAGAAACACATAAGGGCAATGTAGCGGAAGACATCGACGAAGGCATAGAGGCGGGACTGCTGGAGGACCTGCTGGTAGATTTGCGCGTGCGCGCCGGGGGTTCCCTGCGCGTGGCCAAGGTGACGGCCGAGATAGCGGTCGAGGGCGTCGGTGCGCCGCTGGAACCAATAGCCGGACTGCGGGATGGTTCCGACGATCTGGTTCTGATGGAGCTCGGCGCGGCGAGTGATCATGGTCTGCGCGGCAGAGATTCCGATGGAGCCGCCGATATTGCGGAGCAGGTTGAAGATGCCGCTGGCGTTTCCGATTTCCTCGTTGCGCAGCGTGGCGTAACACTGCGTGGTGATGGGGACGAAGACGAAGCTGAGGGCGAAGCCGGTGATGATGATGGGCCAGAGAAGCGTCCAGGGGCTGATGCTGAGGTTGACGTCGCCGAAGGCGAGCGACATGAGTCCGAAGACGATGAAGCCGAAGGTGAGCAGGTAGCGCGCGTCCACCTTGTTGGTGAGCACGCCGATGATGGGCATGGCCACGATGGCGCCGAATCCGCGCGGGCCAACGATGATGCCGGCGGCGAAGGCGGTGTAGCCGAGCAGCTCCTGATAGTAGAGCGGGAGCAGGGTGATGGTGGAGTAGATCGAAACTCCGAAGAAAAAGATGAGCAGGCAGCCGACGGCGAAGTTGCGGTCGCGGAAGATACGCAGGCTGACGATGGCGGAGCGATTGCGCCAGCAGCGAATGACAAACCAGGTGAGGGCCAGAACGCAGAAGAAGACGGCCCAGCGCAGCCAGATGGCCCCGAACCAGTCATCTTCCTGGCCCTTGTCGAGGACGACCTGCAGGCAGCCTGTCCAGACGGCAAGCAGGCCGAAGCCGATGTTGTCGAACTTGCTCGGCTTGGCGTTCTTGATGTAGGGCGGGTCGTGGACAAAGCGGCTGATCATGAGGACAGCAAGGATGCCGATGGGGATGTTGATGTAGAAGGCGTAGCGCCAGCTGTACGTATCGGTAAGCCAGCCGCCGAGCGTGGGACCGATGATGGGAGCGATAACCACCCCAAAGCCGAAGATGGCCATTGCGGCTCCGCGCATGCGAGGCGGAAAACTTTCCAGCAGGATGGCCTGGGACAGAGGCTGGAGCGCGCCGCCACCGGCGCCCTGAACGATGCGGGCAAGCAGGATGAAACCGAGGGTGGGCGCGGCTCCGCAGAAGAAGGACGAGATGGTGAAGATGATGACGCAGGTGATAAGGAAGCGCTTGCGTCCGAACTTGAGGGAAAACCAGTTGCTGGCGGGAAGGATGACGGCGTTGGCGACCAGGTAGCTGGTCAAGACCCAGGTGGCTTCGTCGGTCGAGGCGGAGAGCGATCCGGCAATGTAGGGGAGGGCGACGGAGGCAATGGCGGTGTCGAGCACCTCCATAAAGGTCGCCAGCATGACGGAAATGGCAACAAGCCAAGGATTTACGCCCGCATTCTGGGGCTCTTGAGTGGAGAAATCTGCCATTTTCCTCGGCGTTACAAGGGGTAAATCCGGGGTTTGACGGGCTGTCCGGCGGGCGCGGCCTTGATCCCGAAGGCTAAATCTATCAATTCGATACACATGGAAGGGCGTAAGATTCAAGGATTGGCGGCTAGATTTGCATCCGGGGGTAAGTTTTTAGCATCAGATAGATTGACAATAAGTGACTCAAGTGCGAAGCTTGCATAAGGCTGAATCAACAGAGCACTGAAAGTTTGAGGAGTGGCAGCAAAATGGCAAAGATTATTGGAATTGATCTGGGCACAACGAACTCGGTGGTCGCCGTAATGGAAGGCGGCGAGCCGAAGGTGATCCCGAATGAGGAGGGTGGCTGGACTACGCCTTCGGTAGTGGGATTTACGAAGAGCGGTGAGCGGCTGGTTGGCCAGGTGGCAAAGCGGCAGGCGATCACGAATCCGCACAATACGATCTACTCGATCAAGCGGTTCATGGGACGCCGGTTTAACGAAGTAACAGACGAGATGAAGATGGTTCCCTACAAGGTGAAGCAGCAGGGGGACCACATTGTGGTTGAGGCGCAGGGCAAGGACTACACCCCGCCTGAGATCTCGGCCATGATTTTGCAGAAGCTGAAGAAAGCGGCTGAGGACTATCTTGGCGGTCCGGTGACCGAGGCGGTCATCACGGTTCCGGCGTACTTTAACGACGCACAACGGCAGGCGACCAAGGACGCAGGCAAGATTGCCGGCCTGGACGTGAAGCGCATTGTGAACGAGCCGACGGCGGCTGCGCTGGCCTATGGGCTGGACAAGCAGAAGGAAGAGACGATTGCCGTGTACGACTTTGGCGGCGGTACGTTCGATATCTCGATTCTTGAGGTCGGCGAGGGCGTGATTGAGGTGAAGTCGACCAACGGCGACACGCACCTGGGCGGCGACAACATCGACCAGCGGATTGTGGACTGGTTAATTGAGGAGTTCAAGAAGGACGAGGGCCTGGACCTTAGCTCCAAGGGCAATGAGATGGCGCTGCAGCGGCTGAAGGACGCAGCGGAGCGGGCCAAGATTGAGCTTTCGACGGCGATGGAGACAGAGATCAATCTGCCCTTCATCACGGCGGACGCGAGTGGGCCGAAGCATCTGGTGAAGAAGCTGACGCGGGCCAAGCTGGAGTCGCTGGTTGAGGACATCGTTCAGCGCTCGGTAGAGCCGTGCAAGAAGGCGATGGCGGACGCGGGCGTGGACGCGAGCAAGATCAATGAAGTGGTTCTGGTTGGCGGACAGACGCGCATGCCGCGGATTCAGCGGCTGGTGAAGGACCTGTTCGGCAAAGAGCCGCATAAGGGCGTGAATCCGGATGAGGTGGTGGCGATTGGCGCGGCGGTGCAGGCCGGCGTGCTGGCAGGCGAAGTAAAGGACCTGCTGCTGCTGGATGTGACTCCGCTGACGCTGGCGATTGAGACGCTGGGCGGCGTGGCGACTCCGATGATTCCGCGGAACACGACGATTCCGACGAAGAAGACGGAGACGTTTTCGACGGCGGCAGATAACCAGACCGAGGTCGAAGTGCACGTGCTGCAAGGCGAGCGTCCGATGGCCGGACAGAACCGCACGCTGGCCAAGTTCAAGCTGGCCGGAATTCCTCCGGCGCCACGGGGCATGCCGCAGATTGAGGTGACGTTCGATATCGACGCGAACGGCATTCTGAACGTGACGGCGAAGGACACCGCCACGGGCAAAGACCAGAAGGTGACAATTACGTCGTCTTCGGGTTTGAGCAAGGAAGAAGTGGAGCGGATGGCCAAGGAGGCCGAATCGCACTCTGCCGAGGACAAGGCGAAACGTGAGGAGATTGAAGCTCGCAATTCGCTGGACAGCATGGTCTACAACATCGAGAAGATGCTGAAGGAGAGCGGCGATAAGGTCTCCGGCAGCGAGAAGAGCGATGTTGAAGCGACGCTGGCTGATGCCAAAAAGGCACTGGAGCGCCAGGCGGGCGCGGCCGAGCTGGACGCGGCGCGGGAGAAACTGACCGCAGCCTCGCACAAGCTGGCCGAGGCCATGTACAAGGCCAACACCGCGGGTGGCGCGACCGGCGCGACGGCGTCCGATGGAGCCTCGGCGGGAACCACCGAAGAGGCAAAGAAGGACGAAGGCGTGATCGACGCTGAGTATGTGGACGTGGATGACAAAAAGTAACCGGACTTGGTGCTTTTTGAGTCGAAGGGGCGTCCGAATGGGTGCCCCTTACGCTTTATCTGCAGGAGTGTTGTGATGACAGATACGCTTTGGAAATGCGAGCAGGTGCGGGCCGGGCAGGTATACGACAGAGTCCTGTTCAATACGCGGGAAGAGGCAGAGGAGTTTTTGACGCAGATGCGGAAGAACGCTCCTGACCTGTTCTGGCGGATGGAGCCGGTGGAAGCGAAGATGGTGTGGAATTAAAGGGACGGTGGATGAGGTCATCCCCTACAGGTCTTGATTGGATAATAAATAACGATGCCAGCGACCCAAAGCAAAGACTATTACGCGATTCTTGGAGTGAAGAAGACGGCCTCGGCGGAGGACATCCGCAAGGCGTTCCGCAAACTTGCGCGCAAGTATCACCCGGATGTGAATCCGGACGATAAGAAGGCCGAGGAGCGGTTCAAGGAAATCTCCGAGGCGAACGATGTTTTGAGTGACGAGAAGAAGCGGAAGATTTACGACCAGCTGGGGTTCTATTCCGACCAGATTGACCCGGCGCAGGCCGAGGCAGCAGCGCGCGGAGGGTTTGGACAGGCGGGGCGCGGCGGGCAACAGGGTGTTCCGTTCGATTTTGGCGGGTTCGACTTTTCAGACTTTGCGAACCAGGCGGGCGCGGGCGGACGACACCAGGCAAGCAGCAGTGGTAGCGGCTGGGGAGGCTTTCGGGACATTTTCTCGGGCATTTTCAGCCAGGGCGGGCATGAGCAGCATGGGCCGCAGGCGGGCACGGACCTTGAGTACCAGGTGCCGGTGGACTTCTGGACGGCGATTCGCGGCGGGACGGCGCGGCTGCAGATCCAGCGGCAGGAGGTTTGCCCGACGTGCAAGGGCAAGGCCTCGACGGGCGGATCGCATACGTGTCCGGAGTGCCACGGGTCAGGCCAGGTTACGCAGATGGGCGGGCGGATGAAGTTCAACATCCAGTGTCCGCAGTGCGGTGGCACGGGCAAGGTTGAGAATGCATGCCCGACCTGCCACGGCGAGGGCACAGTGACGCGCACGGAGCAGGTTGAGTTCCGCATCAAGCCGGGAACGAGGGATGGACAGCGGATACGGCTGGCGGGTAAAGGCAACGCGGGCGTGAACGGAGGGCCGGCTGGCGACCTGTATCTGATCATCAAGGCGGGAACGCATCCGGTGTTTACGCGGCAGGGCGACGATATTCATGTGACCGTGCCGGCGACGGTGGCGGAAGCGGCGCTGGGCGCAAAGATTGAGGTGCCGACGATCGACGGTCGGGCGCAGCTGAAGGTTCCGCCGGGAACGCAGAGCGGGCAGAAGCTGCGAATGCGGGAGCGCGGAGTGCCGTCCTCGGCGCATGAGGGCAAACGCGGCGACCAGATTGTGACGATTGAGATCATGGTTCCGCGGGTGCAGGACGAGCGGTCGAAGGAGATTCTGCGGGAGTTCGCCAAACTGAATCCTGATGACCCGCGGGCGACGATGTGGGCCAAAGTGTGATGGCGATGGAAAACGAGCAGGCATCGAGGGTGACGATACGGGAAGAGCAGATGCGCGAAGACGCGAGCGAGGTGTTGAACGCCTGCGTATCGTATGCGAAGAAGATGCTGCGGCGGTATGGGTCGTTCGGGCCGTTCGGCTACCGAATGAACAGGGACGGGCAGGTGGCGCTGGAGGTGGTGGCGCAGCATGGGATGCCTCCGGACCCGCCGCTGCTGCTGGATTTGCTGAACCAGCAACTAAGCGAACGGGCAAAGAAGGGACTGCTGCTGGCAGCGGCGACGGCATCGAATGTGACGATGGATGCGCCCTCGAAGGAAGGCTTTACGGATGCGGTGATGGTGGACATTGAGCACCGGAGCGGCTACTGCATGCAGGCGTTTGTTCCCTACCGGATTACCGGCGGGCAGTGGTACCCGATTTTTCCGCGGGTGGTGAAGTTTGGAATGATGCAGGCACACGAGGCTGAACCAAAGCTGTTTGGGCAGGGGTGAAGGACGACGATGCCGCTGATATTTGAATGGGACCCTCGCAAGGCAAGATTGAACCTGCGAAAACACGGCGTAAGCTTTGAAGAGGCGGCAACTGTTTTCGGGGACGTATTGTCGGTCACGATTCCGGACGCTGAACACTCGGACGAAGAGCAGCGATGGATCATGATAGGTAAGTCGAATGAAGGTAATCTTCTTGTAGTTGTGCATACAGAGAGCGGTACTTTGGTTCGTTTGATAAACGCACGGCCAGCGACGCGGGCGGAGAAAAGACAATATGAAGAAGTCTGAGAAAAGGACGCGAGATGAGATGAAGCCGGAGTATGACTTTTCCGGTGGTGTGCGCGGCAAATACGCCAAGCGATACGCCGAGGGAACGAACATCATTGTGCTTGAGCCGGATCTGGCACGTGCCTTCCCCAACTCGGAATCCGTAAACCATGCGCTGCGGCTGTTTGTGGATGTAGCGAAACGCAGCCGACGGGCGTAATTTCTGCAAACAGGCGGACTGGCCAATGCCAACGAAACGGAAAACCAAAGGCGCGTACATGATCTCGGCGGTGGCCGAGATGTATGGAATTCATCCGCAGACGCTGCGGCTGTACGAGCGCGAGGGATTGCTGAAGCCGTCGCGCACGGAGGGCAACACGCGCCTGTATACGGAAGAGGACCTGGAGCGGCTGGAGTTTATTTTGAACTTGGCGCGGGACCTGGGCGTGAATATTGCTGGCATCGCCATTGTGCTGCAGATGCGGGAGCGCATGGAGGAGATGAACCGGCAGATGCAGAATTTTGTCGACTACGTACGAACCGAGATGCTGACGCGCATGCAGCAGGGCTTTGGACAGCAGGGAGCGATTGTGCCGCTGAAGCGGCCGGTGGTTGTTCCGCCGAAGAGCAAGAAGTGAATTCCGGCTATTTATGACAGAAAGTTCAGACGAGTAAGTTACTCTGATAATGAGGGCTTCCGGTCGCGATGGCGGCCGGGTACACAGTATTTCTATGATTAAGTTGTTGTTCGGGCTGGGGCTATTCGGCCTGTTCACATCGTCGATTTTTACCGGAATTGTGCTTGCCAGTGTTCTACGGTTTGTGCGGTGCAGACGCGCAGCAAAGCGCAGTTCCATTTCCACAGTTGGCAGCTTCTGCCCGCCGGTTTCCCTTTTCAAACCATTGCACGGCGCGGAGCCGAACCTGGAAGAGCATCTCGCGACTTTCTTTGAGCAGGACTATCCGGAGTACGAGATTTTGTTCGGCGCTCGTGTGGCGACGGACGAGGGTTTGCTTGCAGCGGCGCGCGTCGCTGCGCGGTATCCGCATGTCCGGGTGAAATATGTGCTGACGGGCGAGCCGTGGCACATCAATGCGAAGGTGTGCACGCTGGAGCTGATGGAGAAAGCGGCTGCGCATGGAATCTTCATCATCAGCGACAGCGATGTGCGCGTAGCACGGAACTATATTCGCGAGGTGGTGGCTCCGTTCGCAGACACTAAGGTCGGCGCGGTGACGTGCCCGTATCGCGGCGTGGCGGACAAAGGGTTGTGGGCCAAGCTGGAGGCGGCGGGAATGTCAGTCGAGATGACCGCCGGAGTGCTGGCCGCGGACCTGATGGAAGGGATGCAGTTTACGCTGGGGCCGACAATGGCGGCGCGGTGCGAGTGCGTGCGCGAAGTAGGCGGCTTTACGCATCTGGGGCCATACTGCGCAGATGATTTTGTGCTGGGAAATGCGATTGCGGCCAAGGGGCACACGGTGGTGCTGTCGACTCATGTGATCGACCATGTGATTCTGAACTCAGACTTTGTGGATTCGCAAAAGCACCAGGTGCGGTGGATGAAGTCAACACGGTTTTCGCGGCCCAAAGGGCACTTTGGAACTTCGCTGACCTTCAGTGTGCCGTTTGGGCTGCTGGCGTGCATTGCGGCGATGGCGATGCATCATCCGGTATTGGGAGTGGCGCTGCTGGCCTACAGCGTGACGTCGCGCGTGGTGCTGGCTCTTGCGGTGGGCCGAGCGGTAGTTGAGGACCGGCATCTCCTGCGGATGGCGGTGCTCTATCCGCTGCGCGACCTGCTGGGCTTTTGCTACTGGCTGGCGAGCTACGGGAGCCGCGAGATTGTGTGGCGCAACCAGGTCTACAGACTGGCCGAAGGCGGCCTGATGCTGCCGCACGACCACGCTGCGGACGAGAGCGAGCAGCCGGTTGTACCTGCGTAAAGCATAACCGCCAGATGAGGGCGAATGCTGCTTGCTGAAAGCTGCGCCAGACCCGAAGATAGAAGAATATGTTCCCGACAATTTCCATGAGTCACGCGATACGCGTGGCGACGCTGCGATTCGTTTTGACAAGCCTGGATGACGCCGCGCTTCCCTGCCCGACTGGAGGCGAAAAGTAGTGCCTCAGGCGAAAACAGCGGTGATTATCGGCGCCGGGCCTGCGGGCCTGACGGCGGCGCTGGAGTTTGCGCGACGGTCGGACATTAAGCCGATTGTGCTGGAGGCAAGCCAGGAGATTGGCGGGATTTCGCGCACGATACGGCACAACGGAAACCGCATGGACATTGGCGGACACCGATTCTTTTCCAAGTCAGACCGCGTCATGAACTGGTGGACGGAGCTGATGCCTATCGCCGGTGGCGAGGATGGCGCGGGTGAACACGCGGTCCGCTATCAAAACCAGGAGCGCACGGTAGCTGCGGGCGCGAGCGCGGATGGCGACCTCGTAATGCTGGTGCGTCCGCGTAAAAGCCGGATTTATTTTCTGAGGAATTTTTTTAATTATCCGCTGTCACTGGATGCAGCGACGCTGAAGTTGCTGGGGCCGGTGCGGACGGTGAAGATCGGGATGGGGTACATGTGGGCGAAGTTTTTCCCGCGCAAGCCGGAGAAGACGCTGGAGGACTTCCTGATCAACCGGTTTGGCGTGGAGCTGTACCTGACGTTCTTCAAGTCGTACACGGAAAAAGTGTGGGGCGTGCCCTGTAACCAGATCAGCGCGGAGTGGGGCGCTCAGCGGATCAAGGGACTGTCGCTGCGGACGGCGGTGCTGCACTTTTTGAAGAAGACCTTCAGCGGGCCAAAATCTGGCGACTTGTCACAAAAGGGCACAGAAACTTCGCTGATCGAGAAGTTTCTGTATCCGAAGTTCGGGCCGGGACAGTTGTGGGAGCACGTTGCGGAGCTTGTGCGGCAGAAGGGCGGCGAGGTGCGCATGGGTTACCGTGTGACGGGATTGCGAACAGCAGGCAGTCGCGTGACGGCAGTTGAAGCGGTGAATGCGGCGGGAGAAAAGACGATGATCGATGCGGATTATGTCTTTTCGACCATGCCGATTCGGGAGCTGATTCGCGGGCTGGACTGCGAGGTTCCTGCGAATGTGCGCGAGGTGAGCGACGGGCTGGTGTATCGCGACTTTGTGACCGTGGGCCTGCTGGCGGACAAGCTGACAGTGACGGAGCCTGGCGGTGAACGGCTGAAGGACACCTGGATTTACATTCAGGAGCCGGACGTGCTGCTGGGGCGACTGCAGATCTTCAACAACTGGAGCCCGTACATGGTAGCCGATCCGGCGAAGGTGTGGATAGGGCTGGAATATTTCTGCTATGACACGGATGACCTATGGAAGATGCCGAACGAGGAGATTGCGAAGTTCGCGATCGGCGAGGTGGAGAAGATCGGGATCCTGAAGGCCGGAGATGTGCACGACTGGCACGTGGTGCGGGTACCGAAGACCTATCCGGCATATTTTGGAACGTATGACCGTTTTGATGAGATTGTCGAGTTCATGAACCGGTTCGAGAACCTGTATCTGGTGGGCCGGAACGGCATGCACAAGTACAACAACCAGGACCACTCGATGTTGACGGCGATGACGGCGGTGGACAATATTCTGGCAGGCGTGACGGACAAGGCCGGGATTTGGAAGATCAACACCGAGCAGGATTATCACGAAGAAAAGCAGAGCTAGGTCACTTCCCTACTCCCAGCGGGTGGCGTGCTTCCTGAGCCACCAACATGGTGCGGCCCCGTGCGGGAAGAGCGACTGGGAACAGCGCTGGGGATATTCCCCCATATAGTCGTATTCCTCTTTTTCTCCTTTGAGAGGAGTGGCGAGATAGATTTCGACGGTGACGGTGCCGTATCCGTGGCCATGCATCATTTTTAGGCGCAGAAGGCCCCAGTCTGCAAAATAGACAAGAACCACTGTGACGAGCACGAACTGCACCAAACGCGTGAGGAAGTGCTTAATGCCAGATTTCTTCGCTTTCTTCATCGCTGCTTCCCTATCCTATGGCATTTCCTGAGCCAGTGCGGCTTTGGGAATCCCAAGCGTCACTGGTCGCTCACGCTGATCGCGTTGACAAGGGGTAGTTACGGCATTTTCTGAGTAACTGTGACCTTTTTGCACAGTGCCAGGTCACCGCTCCCTGTGGGTCGCGTTGACTTTTGGCTTTTCGCTTCGGGGACACACCAACTCAGAAAATGCTATAGCCCCGCGCGGCGCTCTCCGATAATTCTCTAGCGCTTGACGACGGGAAGATGGCGGAGGACTTCTTCGGGCTCGGGGCGAACGCGGAAGTCTGCGTGTGCCTCGGCGAAGAGGACGGTGCCATCGGACGCGAGGACGTAGGTGGCTGGAAGAATGAGCTTCCAGCTCTGGTCGCCATTGACGAAGGGAATGTTGACGAGGACGTTGCGGTAATGCTCGCGATGGTATTCCGGGATGGTATACGCGAGGCCGAACTGCTCGGCGACCTTGCAGCCGTCGTCGTAGAGAAGCGCGTAGGGTATCTCGTGCTGGACCTGCGTGAAGTCGCTCTGGCGGACGGTTTGCGGGGAGACGCCGACGACGAGTGCTCCGCGCTCGCGGATGATGGGATAGAGGTCGCGCCATGCCTCCAGCTCGGTGACGCAGTAGGGGCACCAGCGACCGCGGAAGAAGTTGAGGATGACTGGGCCGAGGGCAAGCAGGTCAGATGATCGAACGATGCGTCCGGTGGCGTCGGTAAGGGCGAAGTCGGGGGCTTTGGTTCCGGCGGGCAGGATGCGCTGCTCGATACCGGTCGCGAAGAGGTCCTCAACGGCGCGCTCGTTTATGGCCAGGCGCTCAGGCTGGACGAGCGTGCGGGTGTTGGCGGTGATTTCGTCGAGCTGGTCCTGAAGGTGAGGCATAGAGTCCGGGTGTTCTTTACAGTTTAGACGCCGAGAAGCACAATTTTCTCTTTGGCGGCCGCTCTTCGCAATTCTTTGTCTAAGGTTGCCAGCGCCAGACCGCGCCTCCTGGTCAATTCCAGGTACGCGGCATCGTACAAGGAAAGCCTATACCGCTCGGCCAGATCGAGGGTGGAGCCCCATGCCTGCCGGTCTGTCTCTGAGTCTACATTGATCGGCAGGGTGCCAAGATCGGCAAGCGTCGCATTACGGAAGGCCGCATTGTGACGGCGGCGTCGAACACCCATCTCAAGCACATTGGCGATTTCCAGCCGCCAGATGGAGGGTACCCAAGCGCCATTTTGAATGACGCGGGACTCGACTTCGGCAATGGCCGGTGTAGTCTCGTCCGCATAGATCCATGCAAGAGCGATGGAGCTGTCAAGAACCAGGCTCATGGACGCCCCAAGTCGCGGTCAGCTTTCAAAGTTTTCCAGTCGAGGCGGGAGCCGCTGAACTTGGCGGCGCGCTTGCGAATGCGCGCGAAGGCGTCTCGGGCCTGGTCGCGATCCAAGCCCGCGGTATTGGGGATGATGCGGGCTACGGGCCTGCCGTGGCGGGTAATTACAATCTCCTCGCCTTGCTCAACACGATCCAGCAGATGTCCGAGTGTGTTTTTGGCTTCGAATGCCCCGATTTCCAAAATGACGCCTCCTTTCACGGTTAAGCCAGCTTAAGCTAGATTATACCTCACTCTGAAGCTAAATCAGACTGGCTGGGCGCGTGGACAGTTGTATAGCAGACGCTTGCGCGGCAACTCTTACTTTGCCGGCAGCATATTGTTGCCGGGGCCGCCGACGGGCTGGAGCGCTGGGATGCGGTCGGCAACCGGAGGCAGCGGCGGGAGCGGCAGGTGCGGCTGGGTCTGGTACCAGTAGGCGACGGAGTAGTAATTGTCTGACCGGGAGTTGCCGTGACCGTGCTCGATGGTGGCGCGAATGGATTTTGTAAAGGTGATGGGCTGGTCGAGATGGAAGCGGTAGAGACTGATGCGCGCGCCGGCGTGCTCGTCTCCCTCAATGTACGGCGCGCCGAAGAGCGGGTAAGAGAAGGGATGATCGCCGAAGCCCCATGCGCCGAAGAAGTAGTCTTCGGTGCCGGTCCCATTAATGGAGGGCAGTTTTGAACCGTCGATGAAGAACATATCGTCGCCCTCGCCGAACCAGTCATCCTGATTTTGCAGCACGGACATAGTTACGCCGACGTACTGGCCGCGGCCTTTGGCGTAGAGGAATACATAGTTGTCCTTGCCGTCAAGGTTTTTAAGACTGAGGACTTTGGGGTCGCCGTTGGAAGTCCATCCGGAGACGACGCCGTGATTGGGCTGCGCCTGGTTGTATTCCGCGTGGAAGTAGAGCGTGCCATCGGGCAGCGGGTGCGGGTAGATGCGGTAGTCGATGTTCCAGTAGAGGTTGTCGATGGGCTGCGAGCCTTCGTTCGTGATGGTGATGCGCGCGTGGTGCTGGAAGGGCATGGGGAAGAAGCAATTGAGGGCGTTGTCCGGAGCGACGGAGAGCATGGCTGAGCGCCAGATGTGATAGTCGCCGAGGCCGAGGCCGAAGAAGTCGCCAAGGGGCGTCTCGACGCTCGGGTCCTTTTCGCCGTCCCAGTACATGCGCAGCACGATCTTCTTGAGCGACCATGCTTCGGGATCGTTGATGGTCATCCAGATATGGGAGACGACGCCGGGGCCGTCGGTATCGAGGACAGTGATGGTGGCTCCCGGCGCCACGCGGCGCCAGTCGTCGTTGCCTCCGGTGCGGTCGTAGCTTGAGGAGCGCTTTGCGACGTAGTCATGCTCCTGGGTGAGCGAGGGCCATGCAGTGGGGGTGCTTTGCGCGAAGGATGCGACGGTGAGGAAGAGCGCTATTGCGAGCGTGATGGAGGTGCTGATTATATCTGACGCAACTGACGCTTTTCTTTGTCTCACCTCATTCCCTTCATCCCGCTGAGCATTCCCATGGCGCGGCGCTGGAGCGTTCCGCCCTTGCCGACGCCCTTGAACATTTTGCGCATCTGCGCGTACTGGCGCAAGAGCTGATTGACCTCCTGCACGGTGGTTCCGGAGCCGTTGGCGATGCGCTTGCGGCGGGAGCCGGAGATGATTTCGTGGTTGTTGCGCTCCTTCGGCGTCATGGAATTGATGATGGCCTCAATGCGCGTGAACTGCTTTTCATCGACCTGGTCGGCCATTTGCGAGATGTTGCCGAGCGGGCCGACCGAGGGAAGCATCTTCATGATGCTTTGCATGGATCCGAGCTTGCGGATCTGGCGGAGCTGGTCGCGGAAGTCCTCGAGCGAGAAGCCGTCGCCGCTAAGTGCCTTGCGGGCGAACTCCTCAGACTTTTTACGGTCGAGCTTTTCCTCGGCCTTCTCAATGAGCGACATGATGTCGCCCATGCCGAGGATACGCCCGACGATGCGGTCGGGATGAAAGGGCTCGAAAGCGTCGGGCTTTTCTCCTGTGCCAATGAATTTGACGGGCTGGCCGGTGACGTGGCGGATGGAGAGTGCAGCGCCGCCGCGGGCGTCGCCGTCCATTTTGGTGAGGACGATGCCGGTGAGCGCGAGGCGCCTGTGGAACTCGTCGGCAGAGCGGACAGCGTCCTGGCCGGTCATGGCGTCTGCGACGAAGAGGATCTCCTGCGGCATGAGCAGCCTTTTGAGGCTGGCCATCTCGTCCATGAGGTCGGAGTCGACGTGAAGGCGGCCGGCGGTGTCGACAATGAGGGTGTCGCAGCCGGTGATGACGGCCTCGCGGCGTGCCTCTTTCGCAAGGCGCTCGACGAGCGGGGTTCCGGCGGGCTCATCCTTGGTATCGCCTTCGTAGAGGCGGGCCTTGATGGAGTTGGCGACGACCTTGAGCTGTTCGCGCGCGGCGGGACGGTAGACGTCAACCGAGACGAGCATGGGGCGGTGACCGCCCTTCTGCAGCCAGGCGGCGAGCTTGCCGGAGGTGGTCGTCTTACCGGAGCCCTGCAGGCCGGCCATAAGGATGACCGTGGGCGGGCGCGAAGCGAAGTTGAAGCGCGCGGTGTCCTTGCCGAGGATGGCGATGAGCTCGTCGCGGATGATCTTGATGACCTGCTCGGTGGGCGAGAGCGAGGTGAGGACTTCCTGACCGAGGGCCTTGGCGCGGATGTGCTCGATGAGGTCCTTGACGACGTTGAGGTTTACGTCAGCTTCAAGCAGGGCGACCCGGATTTCGCGCAGCGCCTCCTGCATGTTTTCTTCGCTGATGACGCCCTGTCCGCGAAGATTTTTGAAGGCGCGCTGAAGTTTTTCTGAGAGGTTTTCAAACATGGCTTAAGAGTAAGTTTATCAGTGGAAGAAGGCGCGCTAATAAGCGGTTTGAGGTGTTTGGCGAAGCCAGGTGGACGGGCTTGAGAGGTTTGACCCGGCCATTCATCAGCGATATCATGAATCTGCGGGGTGGAGCAGCCCGGTAGCTCGTTGGGCTCATAACCCAAAGGTCGTAGGTTCAAATCCTACCCCCGCAACCACTTAGGCCAAAGGCCAACCCAGAATAACCCACCCAGTCAGACGCCCGGAAAAGCGCGGGTGGGTTGGG